>Ga0082335_1001914_pt1 | contig 41273 bp, 40 predicted proteins | sample Subgrocontami58m_FD_72375 | JGI IMG/M metagenome (GOLD analysis project Ga0082335, IMG submission 72375) | Subsurface groundwater microbial communities from S. Glens Falls, New York, USA - GMW37 contaminated, 5.8 m (SPADES assembly) (version 2) ...
ATGTCGGCCGCGACGAACTCGACGTCGGCGGGCTCGAAGACCCCGCGGGTGATGTCGGCGCAGACCGGAGTGAAGCCGAGTTCGCGCACGCGGAGCGCCAGCCGGCCGGTGGCGCAGGGGATGTCGAGGACGCGGCCGCGCGGCAGCGCGCCCAGGAGATCGAGCACGAGGTCGTGGGCCCTGCCCGTGTAGCCGCTCACCGGGCGGCCCCCTCCAGGAACGCGCGCAGCGCCTGACGCAGGGGTTCGCCGCCGGCGACGAACAGGCCGTTGTGGTCGCCGCGCTCGACGAGGAAGCGGGTGACCGGGCCCTTGGACGCCTGCGCCAGGCGCTCCTGCATCTCGAACGGGATCAGTTCGTCTTCGGCTCCCTGGGCGAAAAAGACCGGGCAGCCGACCGACGGGAGTTTGCTTTCGCTGTCGAACCGGTGGCGGAGCAGGAGCGAGACCGGCACGAAGGGATACTCCCGGCCGGCCACGTCCGCCATGCGCGTGAAGGCGCTGAACACCGCCAGGCCCGCGACCTCCGGGTGCCTTGCGGCCAGATCGACGGCGACCGCCGACCCCAGCGACCAGCCCGACGCCACGATTCGCGCCGGATCCACGTCCTTGCGCCCCCTCAGGTGCCGCCAGGCCGCCTCCGCGGCGGCGTAGCACCCCTGCTCCCCCGCGCTCCCCTCGCTCATCCCGAATCCCTCGTACTCGGGGATCATCACGTTCACCCCGAGCCGCCGGAAGTCGTCCAGCGTGTAGAGGCACTCCCTGAGGTGCATCGCATTGCCGTAGCAGTAGAGCAGGGTGGGACGCGTGGCGGCGTCGGGCAGCGGCTTCCCATCGGGGGTCCAGGCGCAACCGAACAGGGCGACGATCCCCACCCCGGCGAGGGTCTTCAGCCGCACCAGCTCCGCGCCCTCGCCGGGTTCGCTGATGACCGCCGAAGGCTGACCCTGGCTGTCGCGCCCGGGGAAAATCAGCCACTCCTGGAGGAACCACATAGCCGCGAGCAGAACCAGGTAGGGCACCAGGAGGATCCGCAGGATGCGGAAAGCCCAGCTCCGCGCGCGCCTGGTGGGAGGAACCGCTGCACCCATGGTCCACGTCCCGTCTCATCTGCTCTCGGGTCCGGCGCGTCGAGTGTAGCGAATCGCGGTCGCCGCGCCTATAGTGCCGCCGGCGTCAGGGAAACAAAGCCTCCGCAGCGCCCGTCCCTGGCGCATCCGCCCCGCGGACCGACGACGACGAGCAACGAAACGATGCGCGAAACGCGACTGGCCCAGAGATTGGGAATCGTGAACCGGAGCACTTGGCCGGAGCATGTCCGCGAGCCCGCCACATTCAAGGCTTCGCGGGGATTCTCACTTTGTTTCCCATTCCGGGAAGGCTATGATGGCGGCCGACGAACGAGACTTCCGGAAGGAGGACGCCATGAGCCGCCCCCTGATGAGGCTGACGCCTGCGCTGCTGGCCCTGCTCCTGCTCGGGCCGCGAGCCGGCGAATCCCGCGAGACCGCTGTCCGGGAGAGCCCCGCGTTCGGCGTCGATGTCGGCCGATTGAGCTTCATCGACTCGCGCTGGCTACCCCGCTCGCTCGATGAGTTTGGCGAGAAGTCCGCATTCGTGCTCGTGTTCGTGACCAACGGCTGCCCGATTGCGGATCGCTATCTCCCGCGGCTGGCCGCGATGGAGCGGGAGTACCGGCCGCGCGGAGCGCAGTTCGTCGCCGTGAACGTCGGCGCCGCAGACTCCGTGGTCGAAATGGCCGCCGCGGGGGTGGACCACGGCCTCGAGTTCCCCGTGGTCAAGGACCTCGATGGCGGCCTCGCGCGCGCGGTGGGCGCTAGCGTGACGCCGCAGGTGGCGGTGCTCGACGGTGGCCGACGATTGCGCTATCGCGGGCGGATCGACGCCCAGTACCGGCTCGGCGGGACCAGACCGACACCCGGGCGCGAGGACTTGCGCGAGGCACTGGAAGACGTGCTCGCCGGCCGCGATGTGCGCGTGCCGGAGACGGAGACCGACGGGTGCGGGATCACGTTCCCGTCGGCGACGCCGCCGGAGATCCCGCCGACCTTCGCCGAGCGGGTGATGCCGCTGCTGCAGAAGCACTGCCAGGAGTGCCATCGCCCGGGCGGCGACGCGCCCTTCTCTCTGACCACGTACGAGGACGCGCGCAAGCGGTCGACGGCGATCGTGGAGGCACTCGATCTGGGGCGCATGCCGCCCTCGTTCGCCGACCCGCGCCACGGCACGTTCGTGAACGAGCGCCGCCTTCCGGAGGAGGTGCGCCGGACGATCCTCGACTGGGCGCGCGGCGGTACGCCGCTCGGCGATCCCCAGGCGATGCCCCCGATGATCGAGTGGCCGGCGGGGCGGCTGAAGATCAGCAAGCCCGACCTGGTGCTGAAAGTGCCGATCGAGGTCGAGGTGCCGGCCGAGGGATACCTGCCGTACCAATACCAGACGCTGCACAAGGACACGATGCTGCCGTTCCTGTTCATGGAGGACACCTGGGTGCAGGAGATCCAGATCCTCCCGCGCAATCCGAGCGTGCTGCACCACGCCAACCTGTTCTTCTTCGACGGGCCGAGCCAGGCCCGCAACAGCACGCACTTCATCACCGGCCAGGTGCCGGGCGGGGATCCGATGCGCCTGAGCAACGGCACCGCGTTCCTCATTCCCAAGGGATCGGCGCTGGCCCTGCAGATGCACTACGTGCCGAACGGAAAACCGGAAAAGGACCGCATCTCGGTCGGCCTGGTCTTCGCCAAGGAGACGGTACGGAGGCGGCTGTACCACCTGGAGATCACCAACCACCGGTTCGCAATCCCGCCCGGCGCTCCGGCGCACGAGGTGCGCGAGCAGGAGACGCTGCCCAACGAGGCTGTGGGCCTCGGGATGTACGCCCACATGCACCTGCGCGGACGGGACATGCGCTTCGTCGCCCACCTCCCGGACGGTAGCGCCGAGACCCTCCTGCTGGTGCCGAACTACAGCTTCGACTGGCAGACGTCCTACGTGTGGGCGCCCGGCGCGAAGCGGTTCCCGGCCGGCACCGCCATCGAGTGCATCGCCCACTACGACAACAGCCGCTTCAATCCCTTCAACCCCGATCCGGCGAAGACGGTGAAGCATGGCCAGGAGACGATCGACGAGATGATGTACGGCTTTTTCTTTTACGTGAACGCCGGCGAAGACCTGAACCTGGCGGTCGACCCCGCCACCGGCCGCGCGCCGGCCGCGTCGAAGTAGGAGGCGGGTACGCGCGGGCTCGCGCCCGCCCCCGGGACGTCCGATGAATCGCACGCTGCTGCGCCGGCTCCTCCTCTTCGGGACCGGCCTGACATTTCTCGCGATCGCCGTGGTCTCGTGGATCATCCCGACCACGGTGGCCGCGCAGTACTCGCTCACCCTCGACACGCCCGGCTCGTGGAACCAGTTCCGCGCCGTCTACGCCGGCTTCTGGGTCGGCCTGTTCGTGCTCATGGCCACGGCCGCGCGGCGGGTGGAAGACGCTCGGCTGGGCGACCTCTGCGCGATCCTGATCCTCTGCCAGGCGCTGGCCCGCGGCGCGAGCCTCGTGTGCGACGGCGTGCCGGAATCGCGGTTCCTGGCCGCCGCTGGGGGCGAGCTGGCCACCGCTCTGGCCATCCTCGCGCTTCGTCCGCAAGGTGGCGCCCATGGCGCATGAACTCCCGGACACCCCGCTGGTCCGCGAAGCCCTCGCCCTCGCCCGGGACGGGCTCACGAAGGACTTGTTCCAGCACAGCTGCCGGACGTTTCTCCTCGCCCGTGCATGGGGCGCGCTTCGCCGCGTCGAGTGCGACGAGGAGGGGCTCTGCCTGGCCGCCCTGCTCCACGACGCGGGCCTCTGCCCCCGCTGGTTCGATGCCGAGCGGCCCTTCACGTTCAACAGCAGCGGGGCGCTGCGCGATTTCCTCGCCGCGCGAGGCGTCCCGCCCGCGCGCATCCCGCCCCTGGTGGATGCCATCGATTTCCACATGAGCCTGCGCCCTCGCTGGGACCGGGGAAACGTCGCCGGGCTCCTGCAAGTCGGCGCCTGGATGGACTGCACCGGTCTTCGCGTGTGGAACGTCTGGAGCGACGCGCGAGCCATCGCCCGCGCCCACCCGCGCCTGGGCATCACGTGGAAGGTGCCGATCTACCTCCTGGCCTCGCTGGGAAGCGCCGCAAGCTGCTTCGGCCTGTTCTGGCCCGAGCCCTACCGCGCTGAGTGTATCGGCACCCCGTAGGCGCTCCCGGGCACTCCGTCGGCGCCTGCGGAGTGCTCGGCCGCTGCTCCGCGGGTCGCGCACCCGAGCCCGCGGGATTTCCCTGGACATCGTGATAGTATGTGATATTCTTCAATAGTATTCGCAGTCTACCCAGGAGCCCGATCATGACCGACCCGGAACCCACCACGGCCCATCCCGCACGCACGCACCCGGAAACGTGGTACAGCGTACATGACGCCGCCGACTACCTCGGCGTGAGCGAACCGACCATCTTCCGCTGGATGAAGTCCAGCCTGCTCTCCTTTTACAAGGTCGGCGGATCGACCCGTTTCACCCAGGAAGGGCTGGACGCGGTGATCGAGAAGACCGTGGGACGGAAGGAAGCCGAGGCGGTCGTCGGCAAGTGCGCCTCCTGCGGCCATCAAGTGCTCGTCGACGGCCGGGTCCAGGGCACGGGCCGGGTCTACTTCCGGCCCGACAAGACCAAGTTCTGGGTGTTCGCCGAGTCCCTCGTGGAGCTGCGAGCCCGAACCTGTACGGCGTGCGGATACGTCCACCTCTACGCCGATACGAGCAAGCTCGGGCGGCTCCGGCCGGACGAGAAGAAACGGAAGTAGCCGGCGCCCGCCCTCATTCGTGTCCCGTCCAGCCTGCCCGGTTCAGACGCGGACCGGCCGCCGATCGGTGCGACGCGTAGCCCTGAGGTCGCCCGCCGGCGCCCGCGCATCGGCGCATGGCGTGCGCTCCCCGAACCAGGCCCGACCACCCCCGCGGACCGGGATGCGGATTCCCGAAAGAAACCGAGAACCGGCGCGGCATCCGCCGGATACATCCCTACGGAGGGTCCATGGACTCGGTCAACGATCGCGACCTCGCCCGGGGATTCCGCGCTGGAGATGCCGCCATGTTCGAGGTGCTGGTTCGGCGCTACGAAGCGCCGCTTTACCGGTTCTTCCGCCGCCATTCCGTCTCGCCGTTCGCGGCCGACGACCTCTTCCAGGAGACCTTCCTGCGGGTCTACCAGGGGATCGGCACCTACGACGATTCCCGGGAGTTCCGCCCCTGGATCTACACCGTCGCGATGAACTGCCTGCGCCGGCGCGCCGCCCGGCGGCCGCCCCCACTGTCGCTGGACGACCCGCCCGGAGGCGGACCCGCCGCGCGTGATCCCGGGCCGGCGGAGGCCGCCCAGGCGGGCGAACTGGCCGAGCGCGTGCGCACCGAAGTCCAATCCCTGCCTGAGGGCCCCCGCGATGTGTTCCTCCTCTACCAGTACCAGGGGCTGAGCTACAGCGAGATCGCCGAAGCGCTCGGTCGGCCCCTGGGCACCGTCAAGTCGCAGATGCACGCCGCAATCGAACGCCTGCGAGCGGCGTTCGGCGCGTACCGGACCGCGTGAGAGGAGCCTGACCATGACCTGCACCGAAGCCCGCGAACGATTCCTCGACCTGCAGTACGGGCTCCTCGATCCGACCGAGACCGCCCTGGTCGAAGCCCATGCCCGCGAGTGCCCCGCCTGCGACGCCGAACGCGCCGCCCTGCTCGAGCGCTGGCGCGCCCTGGATGCCTGGCAGCCCGAGGGTCCCAAGGCGGGCCTCGCGGAGCGGGCCATCGGCAAGGCGCTCGAGGCCCCCGCCCTGTGGCTCCGCCGCTTCCGCCGATCCGCCACCTGGGCCGCCGCCGCCTGCGTCCTCGCCGGCACCACCCTCTTGGGAGCGGGCGCCTGGGTCGACGCGCGCAACCCCGATCCCCAGGAGACCATCCTCATCGGCGACACGCAGCTTTACTCCGGATCCGAAGCCTGCGTCCGCGTCGTCGTCCGCGACCAGAGCTCCGGCGTCCCTCTTCCCGGCAAAGACCTGCTCGTCGAGCTCCTCTCCGGGGACCGCGAGCGCACGACCCCGACGCGCCTCGGCACGTTCGCCACGGACGCGCGCGGGACCGCGGACGTGCGCTTCACCCTCCCCGATCTGCCGCCGGGCGAGTATTCCCTGCGCGTGCAGGCGGCCGGTGACCCGGTGGAGGTCCCGGTGCGGCTGCGGCGCGGCTTCGCCTGCCTGCTTTCGACCGACAAGCCCCTCTACCAGCCCGCGCAGACGATTCACGCCCGTGTCCTCGCCTTGCGCCTGCCCGCGCGCTCGCCTGCCGCCGGCGAGGAGGCCCGATTCTCCGTGACTGACCCCAAGGGAAACGTGATCTACAAGGAGACGGTCGCCACCTCGCGCTTCGGCATCGCCGCGATGACCATGGAACTGGCGGACGAGGTCAACCTCGGCCACTACCGCGTGCGCGTGGCGGTCGGCGACACCGAATCCGAACGCGCCGTCGAGGTCAAGCGCTACGTCCTTCCCAAGTACAAGGTGAGCGTGCACCCCGGGCAGGGCTTCGTCCGTCCCGGCGCCCGCCTGGTCGCCCGCGTCGACGCCACCTACTCCTTCGGCAAACCCGTCTCCGGCGCCGCCCTCCTCCTCGACGCCACCGCGGAAGGGGATGACAAGCCCTTCGCCTCCGCCCAGGCGGTGCTCGACGGGGACGGCGCGGCCACGCTCGAGCTGCCGGTTCCCGCCGTGCTCGCGGGCACGTCGCGCGATGGCGGCGATGCGGGGGTCCTCCTCACCGCGCGGGTCACCGACGGCGCGGGCCACACCGAGCAGGGATGGGCGGACGTCGTCGTCTCGCCGTCCACGCTCCGCGCGCTCGTGGTTCCCTGCCAGACGCGCCCGGTGACGGGCATCGAGAACGAGTACTTCGTCATCGCAACCCATCCCGACGGAACCCCCGCCGAGGCCGACGTCCGGCTCTCCTTCGGAACGGGCCCGGCACCCGCGGCAAGCGCGCGCACCGGCGAGAGCGGCGTAGCCCGATTGCGCGCCATCCCGCCTCCGGGCGCCCATGCCGTCGTCGCCGACCTCCGCGACGACCGCGGCGAGACCGCGCAGGCCCGCTGCGAGCTGGATCCCCGGTCCGACGACTCCCCTTTCCTGTTCTGGACCGATCGCGCGGTGCACCGCGTCGGCGAGACGCTGCACGCCCACGCGCTCAAGCCCGGTGCGTCCGACACCCTGTTCCTCGACGTGATCCAGGAACGCCGGACGGTGCTCACCCGCGTCGTCGACCTGCGTGAGGGCCGGGCCGACCTCGATCTCGACCTCACGGAAGACCTCGCCGGCGCGCTCGAGCTGCACGCGTACCGGTTGCTCCCGAGCGGCGAGTTCGCGCGGGAGGTCCGTTTCGTCCAGGTGCTCTCCGACGGCGCCCTGCGCATCGAGCTCACGCTCGACAGGCCGACCTACCGGCCGGGCGAAGAGGCGACCCTGTCCTTCCACGTCACCGACCGCGACGGCCGGCCGACGCCTGCCGCCCTGGGACTGGCCGCCGTCGACGAAGCGCTCTTCGCGCTCGTTGGCGAGCGCCCGGGGCTGGACGGGACCCGCGCCGCAATCGAAGAGCGCCTCCTCGCCCCGCTCTACCAGATCAAGTACCCCTGGTCGCCGGCGCTGTTCCGCGCGGAACGCGGGGACGCGGCCGCCGCCGGGCTCGCCGTGGCCTCGCGTTCGCTGAGCGCCGGCTCGTCCGGAGCCCGGAGCGGGTTCGACGACCTCGCCCGCAAGATCCGCGGACAGATGCGCGACCCGGCGGTCGCCGAAGTCCGCACCGACCCACGGTTCCGCGCGACCCTGGCGCTGCTCGACGACCTCGAGGGCGGGCGGACCGTCGCCAACAGCTGGCGCGTAAAGGTCGATCGCCTTGACCAGGAAAAGCGGAACTTCCGGCGCCGCGCCGGGAACTGGTGGAGCGGCCTTGGCATGCTCGCCGCCGGCATCTTCTTCGTCTGGCTCCTCGGCGAAGCCGCCGCGGGGCGCCAACTCGCCGGGTGCTTCCTGGCGTTCGTCGTCGTGGGCGTCCTCGCCGCGCTGCTCCTGCCTACGCTGTCCTCCGCCCGCAAAAGCAGCCTGGTCGGAAGCCTCCAGGCACAACTTCGCGACCTGACGCTGGGATCGGGCGCCGCCTCCGCCCGCGATGGCGGCCCGGCCGGCGCGGAGTCCGGAACGCGCGTCCGCCAGAACTTCCCCGAGCTCCTCTATTGGAATCCGGAGATCCTCACCGACGACCAGGGCCAGGCCCGCGTGACCATCCCCCTCGCCGACTCGATCACCACCTGGCGGCTCACCCAGTCCGCGGTCTCCGCCGACGGCCGCATCGGCTCCGCCGCCGATGGGCTGCCGGTCTTCCAGGACTTCTTCGTCGACCTCGACCTGCCCGTCAGCCTCACCCAGGGGGATGAGGTCTCGATCCCGGTCGCGATCTACAACTACCTCGACGCGCCGCAGACCGTGGAGCTGCGGCTCGAGGCCGGGGACGCCTTGGAGTTGCTCGACGGCGCCGAGCGCTCGCTCACGCTCTCCGCCCGCCAGGTCGCCGGAGCCTCGTTCCGCGCTCGGGCCGTGCGCTTCGGCACAGCGCCTCTCACCGTATGGGCCAAGGGGAGCGCGGGCCTGACCGACGCGGTCCGCCGCTCGGTGCCGATCACCCCCGACGGCACCGAGCGGACCACTGCCCGCGGCGGCTGGCTGCGCGGAGCGGAGGAGGTCGAGATCGAACTGCCCGACGACGCGATCGCCGGCACCGAAGACCTGTTCCTGCGCGTCTACCCGAGCCGCTTCAGCGAGGTCATGCACGGGCTCGAGAGCATCGTCCAGCTCCCTTACGGCTGATTCGAGCAAACCACCTCGGTGACCTATCCGAACGTGCTCGTGATGGGTTACCTGAAGGCGACGGGTCAGTTGACCCCCGAGACCGCGATGAAGCTGAAGCACGCGATCCACCTGGGCTACCAGCGGCTGCTCACGTTCGAGACCCCCGACGGCGGGTTCGACTGGTACGGCCGGTCACCGGGCAAGACCATCCTCACCGCGTACGGACTGCTCGAGATCACTGCGATGTCGAAGGTACACGATGTGGATCCCGCCTGGATCGCCCGGATCGCGAAATGGCTGCTCGCACAGCAGATGCCGGACGGCCGCTTCCCGGCGGAAGGTTGCCCGCATTCCTGGCGTGGGACGGAGGGCTCCTCGCTCGCCGCGACTGCGTACGTGACCTGGGCGCTCCTGGAGGCCGGCCACCGCGACCCTGCATCCGCCTCGATCTCCTGGCTGCGCCGGCACGCGGAAGAAGCCCAAGACCCGCGCGATCTCGCCCTCCTGGCCAACGCGCTGGTGGCGTGGAACGCGGACCACGAATTCACCCGCGGTGTCCTGCGGCGGCTCGAAGCCGCGGCGATCCGCGACGGGCGCCAATCCCACTGGGAGAGCGCGCTGGAGGGCTTCGTCTATTCCAGCGGCGCGAGCGCCCACGCCGAGACCACCGCCCTCGCGACCTACGCGCTTCTGCGCGGACGCGGCAGCCCCGAGCGTGCCAACGGAGCCCTCGAGTGGCTCAGCCGGGCCAAGAGCGCGAACGGGACCTGGGGCTCCACCCAGGCGACGATCCTGGCGATCCAGGCGCTGCTCGCTGCCGCCCAGTCGGGGGGCTCGGCACTGAAGGGGACCGTGGAAGTCCGCGCTTCCCTCAACGGCGGGCCGACGGCGACCCTCACCTTCGCGGAAGGAAAGACCGACTACCTGCAGCAGCTTTCCTTCCGCGGGCAGGCGCGAGCCGGCGGCAATCGGCTTCGCCTGGAGGCGACCGCGGAATCCGGGCTGGTGTGGCAGACGGTCGGCCGCGCCTGGATCCCGGGACGCGCGGCGCCGGCCCCGGACGCCGGTCCGCTCGAGCTGTCCGTGACCTACGATCGCACCACACTCTCCGCGGACGAGACCCTGCGGGCTCAAGTGCGCGTGGCCACGCGCGCCGAGAATCCCACGTTCATGGTGATCGCCGACCTGGGGGTCCCGCCGGGCTTCGAGCCGCTGACCGAGGACCTGGAGCAACTGGTCGCCCGCCGGGTGATCGACAAGTTCGCTCTGCCTGGACGCCAAGTCACCGTCTACCTGGGAGATCTCGCCCGCGGCAAGCCGATCGAGTTCTCCTTCCGCATGCGGGCACGCTTCCCGGTGCGGGCGGCCGTTCCCCCCTCGACGGTGTACGAGTACTACACGCCCAGCCGGCGCGCGGAGGCCTCCGGCCTGCCGGAAGAGGTGGATGTGCGATGACGCGGGGGCCCTTCGGGCCGTGAACGCTCACCGCGGATCGTGCTCGTGCTCGTCCTCGTATTCGGGATCGTTATCGTTATCGTACTCGTTCTCGATGCACGCGTGGCCCCCCGTCGAGAACGAGTCCGCGAGACGGCCCCCACCGTCCCACCCGCTGCCACCCGCTGCACCCGCTGGACGCACCGAGGGATTGCGGATAGGCTCATGCACGCTGGACTTCCAAGGAGACCTCCGCCGCAACGGAACCCGGCCGAACCTCGTCGATTTCGCGACGATGTTGCCGGTGTGTACAACAGGGGAGGAGCGCATGAGCCGGGCCGCGATCGTCTTCTTCTTGCTGTCGGCCGCCGGGGTCACCGCGGTGGCGGAGGAGATCTGGTTCGAGGATCTGCAGGGCGTGCTTGCCCTGCGGGTCGTGGACCAGCAGCGGGTGGCGCGCCATGTCGGCGACGCGCTCACCCAGCCGGAGCGTGATCCCGCCCCGCTCCCCGAGTCGGTCCTCGCCGACCGCGCGCCGCGGATCGTGGTGCTCACGGTGAGCGACGGGTTGTCGCGCGGGCGCGTGCTTCACGCCGGCGGCGCCGGACTCGGCGATGCGCTCGCCCGCGTCCTTCAGTTGGCTCGCCGGTCCGCGGAGACCGGCTCGCAGATCCGCTGGATCAAGCTCGACCTGGTGCGCGAGACCGACCCGCTCTCGGGCGCGGACCTCGCGGCGAAGCTCGCCATCGAATGCACGCTGGACGGCCTGGCCTTCGACCGGGAATCGGGGCTGCTGCTACTTCCCGAGGAGCTGGTGGTCGGCCGATTGCTGGACGAACAGGGAATGCTCTCCCCTGATCGGGTGCCGGGATGGCTGAAGAAGCGCGGCGGACGGCCGGAGGCATTTACCGAGGCGAGGAGCCGGCCGCCCGTGTTGCACCGGTTCCGCTGCCTCTCGTGGTTCACCGACGGGAACGAGGTCGTGGCCCTCCACCGCGGACACCGCATGTACGCATCGGTCGCGCAGGACGACCTGACCGCCGCAGTGCGTGCAGGCGCGGCCTACCTGCGCGATGCGGTGAAGAAGGACGGCTCGTTCGTCTATTCGTACTCGCCCGACCGGGGGTGGGAGACGGAGGCCTACAATATCGTCCGGCACGCCGGCTGCACCTGGTCCATGCTCGACGCGGTGGGGTTTACGCGTGACCGGGAGCTCCAGACCGCGACCGAACGCGCCCTGCGCCGGCTGCGCGAGGCGATCCAGCCGGTCCCGGCGGCCCGTGGCGCCGGTAAGTGCGTGGTGTGGGGCGGGGTCTCCCAGCTCGGCGCGACCGCCCTGGCCACGGTCGCAATGGTGGAGGCCGTACGCGTCGGCGTCGACAAGTCGGCGCTGGCCGACGCGCGCGAGCTCGGCCGGGGCATCCTGAGCCTGCAGAGTCCGAATGGGGAGTACGGCATCCACGAATTCGACCACCCCTCCGGCGAGCCGCGCGCGACCCTCTGCAAGTACTACCCCGGCGAGGCCGCGCTGGCGCTGGTGCGCCTGCATTCCCTGGATCCGGAAGGGCCGTGGCTCGAGGCGGCGGAGCGAAGCGTGCGCTGGATCATCGAGGTGCGGGACGCGGTCCCGCCCGAGGAGCAGGAGCACGACCATTGGCTGCTCTACGCGCTGGACGACATCCATCGCCTGCGACCGAAGCCCGATTACCTTGCGCACGTGCGTCGGATCGTGGCGGTGATCCTCGGCGCTCAGCACCGCAGGCACGAGCGTTGGGACTTCACGGGAGGGTACACCCCGAGGCCGAACTCCACCCCGACCGCGACCCGTTCGGAAGGGCTGGGCGCCGCCTGTCGGCTGCTCCGCGACTACGGCACTCCCGAGGAAGCCGCGGAGGTGCTCGCGGCGATCGAGCTCGGAGTGAGGTTCCAGTTGCAGACCCAGTACCGACCCGAGCGCACCATCTACTTCACCAATCCCCATCGCTCCCTGGGCGGGTTTCATGCGCACCTGGAGCAGTTCGATATCCGCAACGACTACGTCCAGCACAACGTGTCGGCCCTGATATCGCTCCATCGGCTGCGAGCCGTGGGGAAGTGAGTGTGCCGCGGGAGGTGCGGGTCGGACGCACCCCCGCAGGGCTGGACGGGACATTACGCCTTCAGGTCGATGCGCGCGCCGCGTCCGTCCGGGCTGACGGGAGGCGCGGGCTCCGGCGGAGCGTCCTCTTCCGCAGTCCGGCCGTGCCGCTCCGCCCCTGGCTCGCCGCCCTGCTGGTCGCTCCAGAGGCCGTCTTGATTCACCGGGGGCCGGTCGTCTACCTGGGAATCGCGCTGGCGGCCGAGTTCCTGGCTCAGCACCCCCGCAGCCACCTGCTGGCCGCGGTCCAGGTTCTGCTGGACCGTTTGCAGAGACTGCGCGGAATCCGCGCGCTGCAGGGTGAGCGCTAGCCCTTCGATCCCGACCGGCATGGATGCGACCCTCACGGACCCATCCATTATGTCCGCGCGCGGCACTCCAGGCAATAGGGAATCCACCGAACGCGCCCAAGGCTCCGTCTCCGGACCGAGCCGGGCGGAGCGCCTCTCCCGCAGCCGCGGGGCGCGGTTGACCCGCGCGAAGCCGCCGCCGGGCCTGAGGCCGCCGCCGGTCCCGCCCCGCGCGCCTACACCAGATCCGACCGGTTTTTTACCAGCTGCGCCTTGAGCCGCGCCATCACCTTGGCGTGGATCTGGCACACCCGTGACTCCGAGAGATCGAGCGTCAGGCCGATCTCCTTCATCGTCAGCTCTTCGAAGTAATACAGCAACAGGACCAGCCGCTCCTTGCGCGAGAGGTTCTTCGTGACGTACTCGACCAGCTCCTTCTTCTGCGCCTCGGCCGCGGGGTCCGGGGTGCGGCGGTCTTCGAGCACCTCGACCTGATCCATCAGCGAGTCCTGCCGGTCGACCCAGCGACGGGTCTGGGGCAGGACCGAAGCCGCGCTCACCTCGCGCAACAGCTCGTCGTACTCTTTGAGCGACAGGTCGAGCTCCTCGGCGACCTCGAGGTCGGTGGGGCTCCGCTTGAGCTTCGACTCCAGGTCGTTGTAGGCCTTTTCGAGCTTATGCACGCGCGAGCGCACCAGGCGCGGCACCCAGTCCATCGCCCGCAGCTCGTCGAGCATCGCCCCGCGGATCCGCATCACGCAGTAGGTCTCGAACTTGACCCCGCGCTCGACATCGAAGCGGCCGATCGCGTCCACCAGCCCGAAGATCCCTGCGCTCTTCAGGTCCTCCGGGTCGACGTTGTGGGGCAGCTTGGCACAGAGCCGCTCCGCGGTGTACCGCACCAGCGGGAGGTAGTCCTCCATCAGCTGGTTGCGCAGCCCTTCGTCCCCCGACTTCTTGTAGCGCACCCAGAGCTTGGTCGCTTCTTCCTTGCTCCTGGCCACGTCCCGTTACCTCCTCACGAGTTCCCTTCCACCCTACCCTATCCGATCCCTCGGACCATCCGGTCCACTCGCCCCCTTTTTCAAGTCTTGATTCGTCACGTCCCCTGCGGCGCGCCGCCCGGCGCTGGCGCAAGCGGAACCTCCGGCGGCGGCGCCATCTCGGCCTCCGCGATCTCATCCGCGGTGGCCCGGCCGATCGCGCCGAGACACGCCCCGAGGAGAAGGAAGATCGGCAGCGCCCAGCCGAGGGTCGCCAGCACCCGCCCGACCGACAGCCCGGCCACCACCGCGGTCCCGGCGATCGCCACCATCGCGATCAGCGCGCTCGCGCCCGCATAGGCCCAGCGCATCGTTCAGAGACTCCTTCAACTCCGGAACAGGTTCTTCACGCGCTCGAAAAAGCCCGGCCGCGCCGGCCCGTCCCCCGGTTCTTGCCGCCGTCCTTCGCCGAACAGGGTGCCCGCCAGCGCGACCACACACCGGCTCGCCGGCGCCTGCGGGTACTCGAGCAGGAACGGACGCTTCTTCCGGACCGCCTGCACCACCGCAGGGTCTGCGAGCACGAACCCCGCGTAGTCCAGATACGAGTTAAGGAATTTGCGCGTCACCTCGACCACGCCGTTGGCAATCCGGTCTCCCTCCGCGCGGGTCCCCGCCATGTTCACCACCAGATGGACCTCCCCGCGGCTCTCCTCGCGCAAGATCATCTTCACCGTGGCGTAGGCGTCGATCACCGCGGTCGGGTCGGGCGTGGTCACCACCACCACCCGGTCCGCCGCCGTGGCGAAGCCCATCACGTTGCGCGAGATCCCCGCCCCGGTGTCGACGAACACCAGGTCCGCCCGGCCTGCCAGCTTGGCGATCCCCTCCAAGAGGTTTGCGCGCTCCGCCTCGTCGAGGTTGGCCAGCCGCTCGATTCCGGTCGCGCCCGGGACGATTTCGATGTTGCCCGGGGCCGGCGTCAGGATCTCCAGGATGTCCTTCTTCCCGGAGATCACGTGCGAGAGGTTGAACCGCGAGTTCACGTTGAGCACCACGTCCACGTTCGCCAGGCCGAGGTCGACGTCCATCAGGACCACCCGCTTGCCCAGCGCCGCTGCGGCGATCGCCAGATTCACCGCCAGGTTGGTCTTGCCCACGCCCCCCTTGCCGCTCGTCACCGTCACCACCTGGGCGCGCTTCGGCCGCTCCCGGACGAGGCGGCGCAGGTCCTCGGCCTGGTCGGCCGCCCGCACCGTCGCCGCGGGCCCGCCCTCGCGCCAGGTCGACCGGTTGTGCGTACCCGGATTCACGTCCGCCTCCCTACCTCACCGAACCCGCGGCCGCGCCCGCCTCGACGCGCGCCTCGTCGCCCAGGATCAACCCCGCCAGCCGCGGGACGCTGGCCGGCTCGATGTCCTGCGGTATCTTCTGCCCCGTCGTCAGATAGCTGATCCCCTTGCGCACCCGCGCCAGGACGTCGAGGATCAGTCCGAACTTCGAGGCCTCATCGATCTTGGAGAGAATGATCCGGTCGACGCGGACCGCGGCGAACTTGTTCACCACGTCGAGCAAGTGGTCCACCCGGCTGGTCGCGCTCGCCACCAGGTGCACCTCGTCCGGCTGGGCGGTCTCCATCATCATCCGAAGCTCCTGCAGCCGGCCGTCGTCGTTCTGGCTGCGCCCCGCGGTGTCGATCAGCACGACATCGCGGTCGGCGAACTCGGCCAGCGCCCGCGTCAGCTCGCGCGCGTTCGCCACCACCGCCAGCGGCACGTCCATGATCTCCGCGATCTTCCGCAACTGGTCCGTCGCAGCGATCCGGTACGTGTCGAGCGTGAGCAGCCCCACCCGGCGGTGCTCCTTGAGCGCAAAGTTGGCCGCGAGCTTGGCGATGGTCGTGGTCTTCCCCACCCCGGTCGGCCCGATCAGCGCAATCTTGCGGCAGCCGGAACCGGTGAGCCGGATCGGGCCGGTCACCGAGATCATCTCCGTCACCACGTTGCGCACCGCCTGGCGCACGATCGCCCCGTTGTTCCGGTCCTTGGGATCGAGCGTCTTGCGGATGCGGCCCACCAGCGTGCGCGCGAGAATGGTCGAGATATCGTTCTCGAGCATGGCCAGGTAGGCTTGCAGCACCTCGTCCTCGAGCTGGCTCATGTCCCCCTGGCGCACGAGCTCCTGGAGTTCGCGCACCATCTCCTTCACCTCCTCGAGCTCGCGGCCCTCCGCGGGCCTCGCCGTCGGGAGGGGCACGGCCGGCAGCGGTGCGGGCGCGGGCCTAGCGGCCTTGTCCGCCGCTGCGGGATCGCCCGCCTTGACGACTTTGAAACCCTTGCCCGCGACGATCATGAACTTCTGCCGGGAGAAGCGGCCGAAGAAGCCCTTCGTCTGCGGAATGTGGGTGTACAGGATGAGCGCGTCCTTCCCCAGGTCCTCGCGCACCTTGCGCAGGGCTTCCCCGAGCGTGCTCCCCTCGTACTTCTTGATCTTCATCCCAGCCACCTCCCGGCCCCACGACCGGCCTCAGGGCTTGCACCAGCCACTACGCAGTCCCTTCTTCGGCGATCATGCCGTGGGATTCGACCTTCGCGTCGCGCGCGATCTCGTTGAAGCTCAGCACCGCGACCCCCGCCTGCACCGAGTCGGCAAGCCGCTTGACCTGGAGCCGCACCTGCGGCGCGGACAGGATCACCGCGGAATGGCCGAGCGCCGCAAGGCGGCGGACCTCGGCGGCAATCCGCTGCACCAGCTTTTGCGCGGTCTTCGGCGGCAGCGTCAGGAACGACCCGGCCTCCGAGCGCTCGGTCGCGCCCTTGATCAGGTCCTCGAGCCGGGGGTCGAGCGTCACCACGTGGAGCTTGCCGTCCTTGCCCAGGTGCGACTGCGTGATCGCGCGCGCGAGGGCGTGCCGGCAGTATTCGGTGAGGATCTCGGGGTCCTTGGTGCGCGCGGCGTAGTCGCCCAGGGTTTCCAGGATGGCCGCCAGATCGCGGATCGACACCCCCTCGCGCAGCAGGTTCTGCAGCACCTTCTGCACGTCGCCCGGCTTGAGCAGGTTGGGCACGACCTCCTCGACCAGCGTCTTGGCGGTCTCCTTGAGGTTCTGCAGCAGGGCGTGGGCGTCCTCGCGGGTGAGCATCTCCGCGGCGCGCCCCTTGATCACCTCGGTGAGATGGGTGGCGAGCACGGTGGCCGGATCGTACACGTTGAAGCCGAGCGCTTCGGCGCGCTGCTTCTGCGACTCCGTGATCCACCATGCCGGGTTGCCGAATGCGGGCTCGCGCGTGGCGATCCCCTCGACCTTGCCGCGGGCGACGCCGGAGTCGATCGCCATGAAGTGGTCGGTGAGCACCGACCCGCGCGCCACCTCGACCCCGCGGATCTTGATGATGTACTCGCTGTGCCCGAGCTGGCCGTTGTCGCGGATGCGGACGGGCGGAAGCACGATTCCGAGGTCGAGCGCGAGCTGGCGGCGGATCATGGTGATCCGCTCGACCAGGTCTCCCCCCTGATTGGGGTCGACCAGACGGACGAGGCCGTAGCCCACCTCGAGCTCCATGGGGTCGATGTGAAGCAGCGCTTCGACCTTCTCGGGCTTGCGGGGCAGGTCGCGCGTCTTTTGTTTCTTGTCCTCCGCGACCGCCTCGGCGCGCACCTTGCCGAGCGTGCGAGCCACGAAGCCGACCAGGAGGGCGACCAGGAGCAGCGGGACGGTGGGCATCGGGGTGAGGACGAGCAGCCCCAGGAAACCCGCCGAGACCCAGAGGGCGCGCGACGAGGAGAAGACCTGGGTCATCAGGTCGCTCCCGAGGTTGCTGACCGCGGTGGCGCGGGTGACGATCAGGCCGGCGGCGACGGAGATCATGAGGGCGGGGATCTGGGAGACCAGGCCGTCGCCCACCGTGAGCAGGGTGAAGACGTGGAGGGCTTCGCCCGGGCGCATCCCGTACTTGAGGTAGCCGAGAATGAAGCCGCCCACGATGTTGACGATCGTGATGAGGATGCCGGCGATCGCGTCGCCGCGGACGAACTTGCTGGCGCCGTCCATCGCCCCGTAAAAGTCCGCCTCGCGGGTGATGTGCTGGCGCCGCTGACGGGCCTCCGCCTCCTTGATCAGACCGGCATTGAGGTCGGCGTCGATCGCCATCTGCTTGCCCGGCATGGCGTCCAGGGTGAAGCGCGCGGCGACTTCGGAGATGCGCGTGGCGCCTTTGGTGATGACCACGAACTGCACGATGACCAGGATGAGGAAGATAATGAAGCCGATCACCGGCTCCCGGCCCGCAACGAAGTCGCCGAAGGCCGCGATCACCTGGCCCGCCGCTTCGGTCCCGTGAGTTTTTGCGTTGGACAGAGTCAGGCGCGTGGTCGCCACGTTGAGGGCGAGGCGGTAGACGGTGGTGACCAGGAGCAGGGAGGGGAAGACCGAGAACTCGAGCGGTTCCCGCACGTAGATGCTCGTGAGCAGCACCACGATCGAGATCGTGATGTTGGCGACGAGCAGCATGTCGATGATCCAGGTGGGGAGCGGGACGAAGATGGCGATGAGGATCCCGATGATCGCGAAGACCAGGACCAGGTCCAGATTGTCGCGCACCGTGCCCAGCGCGGTGGTCTGCGTCGACGCGTTCGCCATTTCGCCTCACGTCCCGTGCGCCGGGGGATCGCTCCCGCCGCCGCGCCGTCCCGAATCACGCCCTCGTGTCCCGTCCAGCCTGGTTCTGCAGGACACCGGCTTGCGAGCGGCCGAGGCTGAACACGTACGCCAGCACCTCGGCCACCGCCTCGTAGTGGTCCACCGGGATTTGCTGCCCGACCTCCACGGCCCTGAACAGGGCCTGGGCGAGCGGCCTCCGCTCGACCAGCGGGATGCCGTGCTCGAGCGCGATCGCGCGGATGCGCTCGGCGACCAGGTCGGCCCCCTTGGCCACCACCTTGGGAGCGGGCATCCCTTCCTCGTACTGTAGCGCGATCGCCAGCTCGGTTGGATTGGTGATCACCACCGCCGCCTTGGGGACGGCGGCCATCATCCGCTGCATGGCGAGCTGCCGCTGGATCTGCCGGCGGCGCTCGCGGATCTTGGGGTCGCCTTCCATCCGGCGCAGTTCCTCGCGCACCTCCTGCCGCGTCATGCGGATGTCGCGCTCATGCTGCCAGCGCTGATAGGCGTAGTCGAGCAGGGCAAGGACCAGGAGCGCGAGGACAATCCGCATCGAGAGGACGTACGCGGTCTCGATCAGGTAGCGCGCGATCCCGCCGACCTCCATCTCGGAGAGGACCAGCAGGTTGGTGGTCTGCCCGCTCAGGGTCAGCCAGACCACGACCGAGACCACCAGAATCTTGGCGAAGCCGAACAGAAGCCGCGACGCCGACCGGAAGGAGAAGAGCCGCTGCAATCCCGCGATCGGGTCGATCCGCGACGGGTCGGGGGCCAGCGGGTCGGTCACGAAGAGGAAGCCGACCATCATCAGGTGGATCGCGAGCGCCGCGGCCGCGATGACGAGGAGCACGGGCAGGAGCATGCGGGCGAGGAGCCAGCCGACCGCGAGGACCTGGGGACCGATCCCTTCCCGGTCGAGGTCGAGTTCGCCCATGGTCTCGAAAACGCGGCGGGTGCCGTCGATCAGGCTGGCCATGAGGGTGGCCCCGTACGCCTCGAGCGCGAGGAGCGCCACGAGCAGGATCACCGCCGCGGCGAGGTCCTGGCTGCGGGCGACCTGGCCGCGCTCGCGCGACTCCTCGCGCTTGCGCGGGCTCGCCGGCTCCGTGGGGTCGTCGGTGCGTTCCTCGGCCACCGCTGCCTCTCCTATTTCATGGCCTCGACCAGCTGCGGCATCTGCGCGCCGGTTTCGATCGCGAGTCCCGAAAAGACGGCGGCGAAGCCGCCGACCGCGAGCAAGATCACGACCAGCCCGACCACGATGCGCACGGAGAAGCCGACGATAAAGATGTTCATCTCGGGAACCGCGCGCGCGAGAAAGCCCAAGGCGATCGTGGTGAGCAGCATGGTGACGACGACGGGGGCGGCCAGGCGCACGGCGATGTCGAAGGTCTGGCCGACCAGCTCGTCTCCGAGCCGGAGGGCGAGCGCCGGGGACCAGTGGAAGCCGGTGACCGGCACCACGGCGAAGCTGTCGGCGACCGCGCCGAGGAGCATGTGGTGCCCTTCGAGGCCGAGGAAGATCCCGGTGGCGAGTAGGAGCTTGAGCTGGCCGATCACCGAGACCTGCTCGTTGGAGAGCGGGTCGATCACGTTGGCGAGGCTGAGGCCGAGTTCCTGGTCCATGAGCATCCCGGCGAGCTGGACGGCGGCGAAAAGGAGCGAGGCGGCGAAGCCGATGATCATCCCCACCAGCGTCTCCCCGAGGGCGGCGAGGAAGAGGGCTCCCGGGGTCTTGGGGAGCGCGGCCGCGGCGGGCCCGAGGAGGGGCAGGATGAGCAGGGCGACCATCATCGCCAGGCCCAGCTTGAGCTGGGTCGGGAGATTTCGGGAGCCGATCACCGGCGCGGTGAGCAGCATGCCGGTCGTGCGGAAGAGCACGAGCGCGAACAGCAGGAACTGCCCGAGGGTGAAGTCGACGAGGGTCACAGTCGCCTCAGCGCAGGAAGAAACCGCCCATGTGGATGAACAGGTCTTCGGTGTAATCGATGAGTTCGATCAAGAACCAGGGCAAGAGGATGAACAGGGTCGCGACCACTGCGAGGATCTTCGGGACGAAGCTGAGGGTCTGTTCCTGGATCTGAGTCGCGGCCTGAAGGATGCTGACCGCGAGCCCGACCACGAGGCCGACGATGAGGAGCGGAAGCGAGAGCTTGGTCGCGAGGAAGAGGGCGGAGCGACCGAGGTCGACCGCTTCCATCACGGGGTCCGGCCACATCTCGAAATCCTCCGTTCTCTCGGACCGGCACCCGGATCGTCCGCTCTTCGATTGCGGCCGGCGGGCAGCTTCCGAGCAACGCGCCCGCGGCCCCAGAGTCCTCACCCGATGCGCCCCACCCTTGGGCGCGTCAGGATCTGTATTTTATAATTTGTAACTTATAAAATGAAGGATTGTTTATGCCCAACCGATGAAAAAGATCCCACTCGATTTCGGCCGCGAACGCGCCAAAATGCGGGGCCGCAGGCGATCGATCGGGGAGGCCGAAAGAATCTCGCTCATTTTCTTCCGATTCCATACCCAGAGTGCGGGCCCGCGACGGTTCGACGAGGATTTCAACCTACCTGGAAGCTGTGGACGAGCGACCCGATCAGCAGGTGCCAGCCGTCGACCAGGACGAAGAGCAGGATCTTGAACGGCAGCGAGATCAGGATCGGCGGCAGCACCAACATGCCCATCGAAATCAGCGTACATGACACCACCAGGTCGATGATCACGAACGGCAGGAAGATCGCGAAGCCCATGATGAAGGCGCGCCGCAGTTCGCTCACCACGAACGCCGGCACGAGCACCCCGGTCGGGATGTGCTCGCGCAGCACCTTCTCCCGGTCGAGCAGCTTGGTCTTCGAAAGATCCAGGAAGAGCTTCAGGTCCTTCTCGCGGGTCTGGGAGAACATGAACTCCCGCATCGGCACCATCGCCCGGTCGAACGCCTGCGCCTGGGTGATCTCGGAGTTCATGTACGGGACCACAGCCTGGTCCTTGACCCGATCGAACGTGGGCCCCATTACCAGGAACGTCAGGATCAGCGAAAGCCCGACCAGGATGTTGTTCGGCGGCAATTGCTGCGTGGCCAGCGCCTGACGCAGGAACGACAGCACGATCACGATGCGCGTGAAGGCGGTCGTCATTACGATCAGCGTCGGCGCCAGCGTGAGCACCGTCAGGAGCAGCAGCACCTGCAGGGTGGTCGCAACCTCCCTTGGGTCGTCCGACCTGGCCAACCCGTTCCAGGTCGGCACCCACCCCTCGGCATGCGCCGAACCGGGGGCGGCCAACACCAGGAGCAAAGCGACCGCAGCGAGCGGGAACCAGCGGCGATTCATCGGGCCCTCCCTGTGCCGGCTCCGCCGAGGCCGCGTTCGGGCCTCCGGGCGGATACCGGCATACAGAGATTATCGGCCGTTGAATCCGGGCCGCTTGACGGGATTCCCGGCGCGCGGCGCCCGGGTCGTGACCCGGGCCGCAGGAGGATGACCGCGCGACCGGCGGCCCGGCGTCACGACATCCAGCCCTGCACCGCCCGCCGGATCGAGGCGAGTTCCCGCTTGACGTCGCCCAGCCGCTCGGCGTTACCGGACGGTTCGGCGGGCCGGTCGGACGAGGCCGACTGGAGCGCGCCGCGGAACTCGGCGACCGAGGAGCCCTCGCGCGCGGACTGCCCCTTGGCCTTGATCGCGGCCACCTCGTCGGGATCGACCGTTTCGCCCAAGTAGACCATCGAATCCTTGGTCAGGCCGATGCGCAGGACCCGCGATCCGACCTCGACCAGGACCAGCTGCTGGTTCGGGCCGAGAACCCGGCGGCCCACCACCTGGATCGCCTCCGACGCCCCCAGCCAGCGTTTGTGCTGGAGCACCTTGCGCAGGACCGTCAGCGCACCCACGAGTGCGAAGAGCACCACCACGGCCCAGAAGAAAAAGCCGCTCAGCGGAAGCTCCGTCGACGCCCGCCGTCCCGCGGGAACCGCGGCCCCGTCGCCACGACCGAACGCGAACTCCTGCTCGAAGGCGCGTGGCCCGGCCGTCTCCCCCGGATCGCCGGCCGACCCGGCGGACGCGGCTCCGGGATCTGCCCCCGGGCTTCCCCCGCCGTCCTTCGCGCCGGCGCCCCGGTCCTGCGCCGCCGGGCCGAGCGCCTCCGTCCCGCCGGCCCCGCCCTTCTCCGCGGTCGCCGGTCCCGCGCCGTCCCCCGGACCGGGCCCTTCCTGGGCGAACGCCGACGCCGCCCACGCCAGGACCGCCGCCAGGACCAGGAGCATCGCGCCCGACCTCATGCCTTCTTCCCTCCTTCGGGCTCCTTCGGGCCGACCATGTCCGTGATGCGCACGCAGAAACTCTGATGCTGCACCAGAACCTCCCCGCGCGCGAGCAGGCGATCGTTCACGTAAATGTCGAGCGGGTCGCCCGCGAGCTTGTCGAGTTCGACCACCGACCCCCGCCCCAGCTCGAGCACGTCCTGCACGCTCAATCGGCAGCGGCCGAGCTCGATCCGCACCTTGAGCGGCACGTCGAGCAGCATCTCGAAGTGGTGCTCGACCTTCTCGCCGGCTTCCGGGACCAGAGCGGGGAATTGCGCCGGGGTCCCGACCGCAGCCGGCGCACTCGCCGGGGGGGCGGCCGACGCGGGAGAAGCGAAAGCCTCGCCCTCTTGTTTCCGGCCGTATTGCTTCAGTAGGGCCTCGATCTCTTCCTCGGTGGGCCCGCGCGCGCCTTTCGGGTCGGTCGGCTGATCCGGCATGGTCGCCTCACTGTGGTTCGTAGAGGGGCAGGCTGACCTCGTCGATGCGGTCGGGCCCGATCATCTGCACGAGCAGATCCTTGATCTTGTCCTTGATCCGACGCTTGCTCTCGACCTGCCGGAGGGTGGAGTAGGTTTCCTGCATGATGATCGTCTGGATCTCGTCCTTGATCTTCGGTTTGAGCTTTTCGATCATCTGCTTGGTCATGTCCCGGTCGTTCGCGCCGAGGTAGACGGCGACGCCGAGCCGGAAGTAGCGCACGGTCGGCGCGCCTTCCATGCGCACCGTGGTCGTCATTTCCCCGAAATCGACGAATTCCATCCCCTGGATGCCGAGCACGGACTCCTGCTGCGGCGCCTTGACGTAGGAGGTCACCAGGTAGATGGCGACCCCCTCCCCGACCAGGAGCAGGATGACCACCAGCATCATCGCCGTGGACGTCCGGCGGCCGGAGGTGGAGACCGCGGCGACGGGCGCGGGGGGGGCTTCCGGCATCGATGCCGTCGGAGCTTCGGGGGCCATTTCCTCACCTCGCGATCAAGCGCGCGCGCCGCGGTTCCGCCTCTCGGCGACCCCACGCCGCGGTCCCCGCGCGCGGAGTCAGCTTACCATCCCGCGGACGGACCGGGAATACTCGAGCGCACGCTGGATCACCTCGTCCATCGATTCCTTCACGAGCACCCGCTCGTGGTTGGTGAGCGTGAGCATGGTATCGGGAGTCGACTCGACGAACAGGATGAGCTCCGCGTTGAGCACAAAGGGCTTCCCGTTCAATCGCGTCAGCTTGATCATTCCCCTGACCCGAAAGCTGCGCCCGCCACCCCCGCGCCCCGTGTGCGGAGCGCGGAGGACGGCGCGCGCGGATCACACCAGGTTGACGAGGTCTTGCAGCATCTCGTTGGCCACCGTGATCGTCCGGGCGTTGGCCTGGAAGGACCGCTGGCTCGTGATCAGGTCGGTGAACTGCACGGCGATGTCGACGTTCGAACCCTCGAGGAACCCGGCGCGGATCACCCCGCGGCCGAAGCTCCCGGGCGGGCCGATCAGCGGAAGGCCGGAGTTGATGCCCACCGCGAACAGGTTGCCGCCGAGGTCCGACAGGCCGTTGTTGTTGGCGAAACGCGCGGTCACCACCTGGGCGATGTCGCGCACCTGGCCGTTGCTGAACACCCCCTTCACCACGCCCTCCGCCGACACGGCGAAGTCGCGCAGCGTGCCCAGTTCGAATCCGTCCTGGTCGATCAGCGCGACCTCGCTCAGCTGGCTGGAAAAGCCGGTGAGGCTCGAGTGGTCGACGACGACCGTGAGCGGCGACACGGCGCCGGTGAGCGAGAGGTCGAGGATGACGCCGCTGACGGAGCTCTCGCTGATGAACCGCCCGTCCGGATCGAACTGGATGAAGCCGGTCCCGACCACCCGGTCGGCGCCGTTGTTGGCCGCCACGTTGTTGTCCTCCGCCTCCGCGAACCAGCGGAAGCGGTTGCCCCTGTCGCTCTTGCTCTCGAGGACGTAGGTGAGCTCGACCAGGTGCGGCGTCCCCAGGCTGTCGAAGAAGGTCGCGTTGGCCACGGTGCTCTCCCCGGTCGCCGCGGTCAGTTGGCTGAAGGTGGTCAGACGCGTCGCGCCGAAGGTGATCTCGAGGTTCGAGATCGCGTTCTGCAGCCCGGCGTTCCCCGAAATCCGGATGCGTCCGCCGAGCGAATCGTCGTCCAGGGCGTCTGCCGGCACCGGCTCCGGCGGGATCGGCAGAGTGGCATCCTGGCCGGGGAAGGGGTCGAGCACGGGCGGAGCGAGCGTGCCGAGGGTCACGCGCGCGGGCTCGTTGAGCTCGAAGTTGTTGCCCACCGAGGGCATCGGCCGGCTGGTGTCGAGCGGAGTGAAGGTGAGCGTGGTGATGCCCGCGACGGTCACGGGGGGGATGGTCAACGCGCTGGTCTGGCCGGCGCCGTCCCCGCTCGTGAAGCGGATGTAGTCCCCCACCTCGAGCTGCCCGGCGATCGTCCCGCCCGGGTCGGCGAAGGTGATGCTGGAGACGGGCACTCCGGCCGCGGCGAGGGCCGACCCGCGGTTGATGAACCCGCCGTAGGTCGGATCGATGGTGGCCGAACCCGAGTCGTTTATGCCGAGGACGTCCTCGAGGAAGTCCAGGAAGTCGCGCAGGGTCGACCCCGCGTCGTGGTTCCCCGGCGTGGGCGGGGTGGTGGAGGTCGGCGCGACCTCGAAGCGCTGCGCCGGCAGGATCTTTTTTCCGCCCTTGATGCTCTGCACGGTGATCACGGAAGGCGGGTCGATCAGGCCGTCGCCGTCCGCGTCGATGGTCCCGTCGCTCATCTGGAAATCGAGGAACGAGGGGCCCGAGGTCTGTCGCCCGAGCTCGATGAGGAGCGTGCCGAGCCCGGCGCGCTGCCCGCCCACGACCGGGAGCCGCGCGCCGGGCGGACCGGCCAGCTGCAGGAAAGTCTCGGACTCGATCACGGTGCCGGAGTTGGCGATCGCCCCGGCGCCGTCGAGGTTGCCGTCGAAGACCCCCGTGGTGGTCTCGCGCGCGATGCGCAGGGAGCCGACCGGAATCTCGATGTCGGTGGGCGCGGCGCCGCCGGGGATCAAAAAGGTGGAGAAGTCGGCCTGGATCCCCTGTACGAAGAAGCCGTTGCCCGGGTTGACCAGGAAGCTGGTCGGGTTGAGGCCGAACGCCCCGTCGCGGGTGAACGCCTGCGCGCCCGCTCCGTCCTCCAGGACGAAGAAGCCGTCCCCCTCCATCGCGAGGTCGGACTTGCGCCCGGTCGACTTCAGCGCGCCCTGGGAGAAGTCCTTGTTGGTGGTCTTGACCGTCGCGCCGAGCCCGACCTGGACCGGGTCGATGCCGCCCAGGCCCCCGGTCGGCGCCGATCCGAAGCTGGCCGTCTGACTGAGCAGCGTGCGGAAGTCGACGCGCACGGACTTGAAGCCGTTGGTGTCCACGTTGGCGAGGTTGTCGCCGATCGTGTCTACCCGGAACTGGAACGCCTGCAACCCGGAGATGCCCGCGTTGAAGGCGCGTACGAGTGCCATGGTCTCTCCTTTCCGGCGGGGCCCGCCCGGACGGGGCGGGCCCGGGGCCCCCTCTGCGAGGACCGGCCCTGGACGCCTGGGAACTACAGGATCAACGTACTGTCGATGTTGGTGAACACCCGTTCTTTCATCTCGGCGGCGTCCATCGCGGTGACCACGGTCCCTTGCGGGACGTCGACGATGAAGCCGAGATCGCGGAGGAGGAACAGCGCCTCGCGCGATCCCTTGGCGCGCGCCCGCGCCAGCCCGGTGTCGAGCGATTGGAGGTCCTGCCCCGAGAGCGCGATCCCGCGCTGGCGGAGTCGCTCCTGGGCGTGGGCCGAGAAGCGGAGGCCCGCGGCCGCCTGGAGCTTTTCCCGGAGCAATTGCGAAAAGCCGGCCCCCTGCAGGCTCCCCGCCGCCGCGGCGCTGCGCGGCACGGTCGGCCCGAGGCCGCCGACTTCCCTGATCGCGTCGGTCACGGCGCGCCTCCTAGCGTGGACCTGGCGCCGGCGCGGCCATGATCTCGCGCACGTTGGCGAGCGCGATCTCGCGACCGTTCACCAGCAGATTCACATCCTTGCCTTCGACCAGCACCCGCTCGACCACGCCGGAGAGCGGCGCACCGTCCGCATCCTCGCCGCGCACCATCTTCCCGATCAGCGCGCTCGCCGCCCCCAGTTCCTGGAACCGGCTCATCGCGTAGATGCTCTCGGTCAGGGCGGAGGAGGACTCGAGGTTCTGCAGCGACGCCAGCTGCCCCAGGAAATCCTTGTGGTCGATCGGATTCAGCGGATCCTGGTTCGAGAGCTCCGCGACGAGGATCCGCATGAACTCGTCCCGGTTGATCTTGGCGCGCTCGGTCGGCGAAGGGTCCTTGCGCGCGACCAGAGCGCCGATGTCGTTCACCGAAACCATGAGGGTGTCCTTTCCATCGGGTCCTATCCGAGCAGGTCCAGGCGATGCCGCGTGAGCGCCAATTGCCGCCGCAGCGCCGCCAGGTCCGGGGTCTCGGCCTCCACGGGGCGCGCCTCGCGCGCCGGTTCGCCGTCGTTCCGGCGGGAGCCGTCATCGCGGGGAGCGTCGTCACGGACCGAGACTTCGAATTGCCCCACCGCGATCCCCTGTTGCGACAGGGCCTCGCGCAGGGCGTCCAGGTTGGACATGAGCACGTGCCGCGCCGCGTGCGTTTCCGCGCGCAGCGAAGCGTCGAGCACGCCGTCCTTCACCGCCAGGTCGATCCGGACGGTACCGAGCTGGGGCGGGTCGAGCAGGATCCGCACGCGCGACTCGCCGCGCGAGAGCGTCGTCCGGGTCGCGTTCACGACCTTTTCGATGAGCTCGGCGCGGTCCGTGCGCGAACCGTCCTGCGCGCGCGCCGTCCGGTTGAGCGCCTGGGCGAAGCCGCCGGATGCGGGCTCCGCTTGCCCCGCCTGCGGAGCGTTCGTTTTCGCGGGCGCGCCGCTGCGCACCGCCGTCGCTTCCTCTCCGGCCGCGCGGTCCGCCGCCTCCACCGGAGGCAACGCCGCCGCCGACACGGTCGCGACGCCGGTCGCGGGGTTCGCCGGGCCCGGCTTCGCGTCACCGCCAGAAGGCGGTTCCGCGGCCTCGGGCTCGGGCGCCGGGATGGCCGTTCCCGCCGCGGCGGGCACGAAACTCGCCGGCGTCAGGATCGACGGGGAGACGGCGGGTTCCGTCTCCACGACGGGCGGCATTGTCGCCGGGGTCTCGACCCGGCCGGCGGCCGGAGCGGACGGTGCAGCGGGCGCGAGCTCGGGTGTGGCAGTCGCCGCTGCGAGAGACGTTGCCGGCGCGGGCGTTCCGTTCGCCGACGGCGCCTTCGCCGCTTCGCGGGAAGGAACCGGCGTCGCGGGCTCGCGCAGCGCAGTCACGCCTTCGCGGGAAGGAACCGGCGTCGCGGGCTCGCGCAACGCAGGCGCGCCTTCGCCGGGCAGGACCTCCGGCACCGGAACGGACGCCTGCGGAAGCACGGGCGCTGCCTCAGAGAGAAGCGGATCCGCGACCGACGGCGCGGCGGGAGACGGGGCGCTCACCGGGGCCTTGGCGATCTCCTGCGGGTCGGGGACCGTTTCCTCGTCCCGTTCGGGGGCCGCCTCCTCCACTTCGCGCGCCCGCGCGTCCACCTCCGCGATCTGGTCCGGGTGCTCCGAGCGCTCGGGACGCTCCGTCACGCGCGATTCCCTCACGCGCGACTCGGCATCGGGCGTCCGGGGCTTGGCACGAGCGATCTCGCGCTGCTCCGGGTCGGATCCGCGCTGCTCCGTTCCGGAGTCGGAGCGGTCGACACGCGATTCCGCCGCCGACGTCCGCAATTGGAACAGCATGTCCGCGAACGGGATGGAGTCCCCCGCCGGGTTGCCGGGTTTCGCCGGTCGCGGCGCACTTCCGTCGACGACCTGGAGCGGTTGCATCTGCGTCTGCATGCCATTGACCTCCTTTCGTGCAGATTCGAGGGCCATGGGATTACCCCTCAAAGGGTCTTGGGTCACTTCTTCGCGGCCGCGGCCGCCTGCTCCTTGAGCAGGGTCCGCACGTCCTTGGCCTTGGGGGCGTCGGCCTTGTCGAGCTCGAGGAGGAGCTTGGCCGCGTCCTTGTCGCGCAGGCGCCGGACGTAGGCGACGATCTCCTCGGGCGTCCAGTCCCGGACGAAGGCCGCCGCGTCCTTGGGCGCGAGCTTGGTGATGATCCGCACGTTGTTCTTGAAGGCCTCGGACTGCTCGAGCTTGCGCCGCGCCTCGATGCGCGCATCGAGCCCCTCCTGCTCGGACGCGAGCTTGGCGCGGCCGGACTCGAGCTCGCGGCGGCCGATTTCGCCCTCCTCGCGCAGCGTGCGCAGGGCGCTGGCCAGCAGGTCGTATTCCTCCCGCCAGCGCGTCTCGCGCCGCTCGAGCGACGAGCGCGAAGCCTCGAGCTGCGCCTGGATCTCGGCCGACGCCTTCTCCGGCGCGGGCTTGCTGCGCTGGGTGGCCGGATCCTCGCGCAGGATTTCGCCGATGTGCTCGAGCTTCGCCAGGCTGAGATACCCCTCGGTCCAGAGGATCGCCACGATCACGGCCAGCCCCACGAAGCTGAACGCGAAGAACATCATCATGTGGGTGAGGACGCCCTGCAGGGCGCGCTTCACGCGGTCCATCCGGCCTCCCACGGCGCCCGCGCGCGGGCCGCGACCTCGTCGGTGAGCTTTTGTTCCTCGCGCACGGTGAGCATCGACCAATCCGAGAGCTTGCGCTCGCGCAGACGCTCGAGGACGCGGCGGGCGCGGCGAGATTCGACGTACGCCCCGCGCGCCCGCGCCTGGACCTCGGTTCGCTGGCGGTAGACCTCGCGTCCGTTCTGGATGCGGCGCCCGAGGCCGAAGAGGTAGCGACGCTGGGCGAGCACGTCGACGATCTCGAGCCGGCGCTCGAGATCGCGGAGATCGTCCTTGGCGCTCCCTTCCTCGGCGTAGAGCCGCTGCAGCACCTGGAGCTGCTCCTGGGCGGCGCGGTGGGCGAGCGCAAACTCGCGCTTGCGCAGCTCCTCCACTTGCCGCCGGTAGGAGAGCACCGGCTCGAGGCTGAAACGGAACGCCCTCATGCCCCCGCTCCCAGCAGACGACGGGCCTCCCCGTGCGAATTCCCCATGCCCGAATCCCCAGTCCCGAATCCCAACGGCGTCGGCCGAGGCCGACGGGCCGCGCGAGAACCATCGCATGTTTCCGTGATCATCGGCCACCCCCCACGGGCGAGACGGCCGCACCCGGTGCCGCGACCCGACCGCTTTCCGCGCCCGCAGCCAGCTCGGCGAGCCGGGATACGGTGGCCGCAAAATCGGCGTGCTCGCGCATGCCCTGCCGGAGAAATGCGTTGACCGGCGCGTGCAGCTTGATCGCCCGGTCGATTTCCGGACTCGAGCCGGGCGCGTAGGCCCCGATGTTGATCAGGTCTTCGGCCGACCGATAGGCCGCGAGCGAAGCCTTCACCTGGACGGCGGCGGCGTAGTGCTCCGCCGGGACCACGTCGGGCATGAGACGGCTGACGCTCTCGAGCGGGTCGACGGCGGGGTAGTGGCCGCGGGTCGAGAGCGCGCGCGAAAGCCAGATATGGCCGTCGAGGATGCTCCGCGCGGCGTCGGCGATCGGCTCGTTGATGTCGTCGGCATCGACCAGGACGGTGTAGATGCCGGTGATCGTGCCCGAGTTCGAGCGTCCAGCGCGCTCGAGCAGGCGCGGCATCTGGGCGAATACCGAGGGGGGATACCCCTTCGTGGTCGGCGGCTCCCCGGCGGAGAGGCCGACCTCGCGCTGGGCGTAGGCCAGCCGGGTGAGCGAGTCGAGCAGCAGCAGGACGTCGGCGCCGCGGTCGCGGAAGTACTCGGCCACCGCGCTGGCGAGGAAGGGCGCCCGCACGCGGCGCAACGCGGGCTCGTCCGAAGTCGCGACCACCACGACCGAGCGGCGCAGCCCCTCCGGCCCGAGGTCCTTCTCGACGAAGTCGCGCAGCTCGCGTCCGCGCTCGCCGACCAGCACGATGACGTTGACGTCGGCGGTGGTCCCGCGGGCAATCATGCCCATCAGCACGCTCTTGCCGACGCCGCTGCCCGAGAACAGCCCGACCCGCTGACCCTTGCCGCAGGTCGAAAGACCGTCGATCGCGCGGATGCCGACCGGGAGCGACTCGCAGATGCGCGGCCGGTCCATGGCCCGCGGCGGGCTCGCGTAGAGCGGCGCGCGAGTCGGGCAGCGCAGCGGCGGCCCGCCGTCCACCGGCTCGCCGAAGGAGTTGACCACCCGGCCGAGCAGTTCGTCGCCGACCGCAACGGTCTGCCCCGTGCTCATGCAGCGGACCGGGTCGTTGCGACGGATCCCTTCCATCTCGCCCAGGGCCATGAGCAGGGTCCGGCCCGCCGAGAAACCCACCACTTCGGCGTCCATGCGGCGTGCGCCAAAGGCGGTCTCGATGCGGCAGAGGCTGCCGATGGGCACGGCGAGTCCTTCGCACTCGACGACCAGGCCGACCAACCGGGAGACGCGGCCGGCGATGCGCACCGGCACCGTCTGCTCGATCAGGCGGTGCTCGGCGTCGAACAAGGCGGTCTCGGTCGTCATCTCAGTGGTCCTGCTCCGCGGTGGGGCCAAGTAGGGCGCGAGCGATCTCCTCGAGCTGGGTGCGGATGGTCGCGTCGACCGTGCCTGCGCGCGAGGCGACGATGGCCCCGCCCGGCCCGACCGAGTCGTCGGCGGCCAACTCGACCGGCTCCAGGTCGGCGAAGCGCCGGTGCAGGGCCGGGAGGAACTCGCGCACGGTCTCGAGGTCACGCGGATTCAGGCGCACGACCAGGCCGGCTTTGTCGGAGGCGAGCTCGATCGCGCGGGCGACGTTTTCCCGGATCAGGCCGGGGCGGTGCTCGACCTCCGCGGCGAGGATCCGCTCGGCGATGTGATAGGCCAGCGCGACGACCTCGTCGTGCGCCCGGCGCACCACGTCTTGCTTCCCGGCGTCGAGCGCGGCGAGCGTCCGGTCCAGAGCCTGCACGGCGGTCGCCGTCTTCGCCGCCAGCTCCTTGGCCGCGGCGGCGTGCGCCTCCTTGCGACCCTGCTCCGCCCCCTGGACGCGCCCCTCGACGAGGCCGGCCTTCCGCCCTTCCTCGGCGGCCAGACGCTTCGCCTGCTCCGTCTGCAGGATCGCGTCCGCGAGAATTTGCTGCGCGGCGGACCGGGCCTGGGCGAGGATGCGCCCCGCCTCGGCTTGCAGATCGCCCAGATGCAAAGGCGACGCGCCCCGCAGGGCCTCGCCCGACTTCAGCACTTTGGCCATCGATCCTCGTTTCGCGCCCCGGCGCCAGCGTCCCGACGGGACCCGCCTTCTCAGGCCAGTTGCAACTGGATACGCCCCGCCCGGCGCGCGACACACCGTGTCGCGCGCCAGTCGGCCCGCGGGCGGACTATTCATGAATCCGCTGACGCGGCTTCATGAATAATCCGGGCTACACCACAATGTCTTCCTGCCCGCGGCCGGAGATGATGATATCGCCGGTCTCCGCGAGCTTACGCGCGACCTCCATGATCTGGTGCTGCGCGCCCTCGACGTCGGTCAGCCGCACCGGCCCCATGAACTCCATCTCCTCCTTGATCAGGATGACGGCGTTCTTGGACATGTTCTTGAAGACCTTCTCCTTGAGCTCGGGCGATGCGGTGCGCAGGCCGAGCGCCAACTGTTCGCGCTCGACCGACTTGAGCAGTGCCTGGATTCCGCGGTCGCTGATCCGCTGAACGTCCTCGAAGACGAACATCTGCCGGCGGATCTTCCCCACCAGGTCGGGCTCCTCCTCCTCCAGGTTCTCGAGGATCGTCTTTTCGGTGTTGCGGTCGGTGAGGTTGAGCACCTCGGCGACGATGTCGACGCCGCCCGACTCGCGGAGATCCTCGTCGAGCACGCCGGCCATCTTGTTTTTCAGCGCGCGACCGACCTGAGCGACGATCTCCGGGCTGGTGGTACCCATGGTGGCCATGCGCTTGACCACCTCGACCTGCTTCTTGCCGGGCAGCCCGAGGAGGATTCCGGCCGACTGCGAGGGAGTGAGGTGGGCCAGGATGAGCGCGAGCGTCTGCGGGTGCTCCTCCTGGAGGAACGCGACCAGGCTCTCGGCGCCGGTGCGGCCGAGGAAACCGAAGGGGGATTCCTTCACCGACACCTGGATCGTCTCCATCACGCGACCGACCTCCGAGGCAGGAAGGCACTTGTCCAGCATGGCCTTGGCGTATTCCACGCCCCCCTGCTCGACGAAGCGGTGCGCCATGCTGAGGTTGTAGAACTCCTCGAGCACCTTGTCCCGCTCCTCCCGGCCGACATTCTGCAGGCGTGCGATCTCCAGCGAGAGCTGCTCGATCAGGCCGATGTCGCCTATCTGCTCGAGCACCTTCGCCGCCAGCTCAGGCTCGAGAGACACCAAGAGCACTGCGGCCTTGCGCAGGCCGCCCTCGCCGATCTTCTGGGTCTCGGTCATGGTGGTTCCGGACTAGTCCGATTGCCCCGCCACCCAGCGCCGGATCAGGTTCGCCGCGGTGCGGGGGTTGTCCTTCACAATGGTCTTCAGCTTGCGGCGGATGTGATCCGTATGCTCCTGGCCCGCGGGGGTGGCCGGCTCATCCTCGATCGGAGCGGTACCGCCCTCTTCCTCCTGGAGGCGCCGGCGTGCCTGCTCGAGCTGGGCCGTGACGTCGCGCGGCACGGCGCGCCGCAGGATCCAGGATACCATGATTGCGGCCGCGGCGATCAGCAGGACCAGCATCGCCTGGTCGCCGTACCGGCGCCACAGCTCCTCGCTCCGGTCCAGCAGGGTCGGTGCCGGAATTTCCGGGGGCGGCGCGAACGAGACCGGAGTGACCGTGACCTTCTTGAGGTCGCGCCCGGGCACGAGGAGCGCCAGCGCCTCCTGCAATTTCTCCGCCGTCGAACCGCGCAGGGCCACCTCCTCCTTGTCCACGATCACGGCGATGGCGATCTCCTTGGCCTCGCCCGCGGGCTTGGAGCGGTCGATGACGGTGCTGGAAGCCTCGCTGCGCGAGCGCGAGTCGGAGGTCGTGTCGGTCGCGGGCCCGATCTTGTCGCCGCTCGCGGTGACCAGCGGCAGGGTCGAGAGGCCGAGGTTGGATTCCGCCCCGGGGACGTTGGCGAGCGGGAAGCCCTGGGAGTCCCGCGTCCGCGTCTCCTCCTCGACCACCACGGTCTTTTCGGGGTCGAACACCCGGCTCTGCTCGTGCAGGGTCTGAAAATCGAGGGTGACGTCGACCGTCACGATCTTCTTCGCCAGCCAGCCGAGCGCGTCTTCGGCCTTCCCGCGGTAGTACTCCTCCCAACTGCGCTTGATCTCGAGCTGGTCCCCGGAGATCGCGGCCAGGTCGTCCTCCCGGGGGATGCGGTAGTGGTTGCCCTCGGTGTCGACGATGGTGACGTCTGCGGGCTTGAGCGAGCGGTCGGCGGCGGCAACCGTGCGCGCGATGGCGAGCGCGGTCTCCTTCTTGAGCTTCTGTCCGGAACGGAGCTGGAGCGTGACCGCGGCCTTCCCCGGCTCGGACTGGACCAGGAAGGGGCTTTGCGGGGCCGGGGTGATCTCGACGCGCGCGCTGCGCACCGGGGCGAGCGACTCGATCATCACCTGGAGCCGGCGGGTCAGGCTGCGCAGGTATTTCATCTCGCGCTTGCCCTTGGTCTCCGTGATGTCGGGGTCGTAGACCCAGCTGAAGACGTCCTGGCCCTCGGGGAAAACCCCCTCGCCGACGAGATCGATCTCGATGCGGTCCTTGGCGTCGACCGGGACCGAGAGGACGTTGTTCTCCAGGCGGAAGGGGATGCTCTTGCCGGCGAGGTTTTCCTTCACGCGGTAGACGACGTCGGGGGGCGCGCCGACCAGCAGGGGGACGAACTCCGCGCGCCCGGTCCAGAGGACGAGCAGGCCGAGCGCGACGAGGATGGCGAGCAGGGCCAGCCCGGTGCTCCAGCGCTGGGAGAAGGACATCCGCCGGATGAGGTCGCGGATCTGATCGAGGGTGCGGCGCAGAAAATCCATGCCTCGGTACATCCCCTTCTAGCGGCCCGGAAACGACCCGCTCCCCTCCGAGCGCCGGCCCAGGCCGTCGGCGCCGTCGGGGTCGTCGCAGGTGATGTTGTAAATGGTCCAGCCAGAGCCGTTCTCCCCGTCCGGTTCGAGGGGGACGGCGGCTCCGGCGCCGCCGGTCGCGCTCCGCATCGGCGACGCGGGCCGCGCGGTCGCACGCGTGCCGGACCCGAACCCGGTGCCAGGCTCCCCGCCGGCATGAGCATGCCTGCCCGGGTCGGCGAGGAAGAGCCCGAGCAAGGCGTCCCGGTCGGGCGCGATGTCAGACTGAGCGAGACGGGCGAGGAGACGGTCCTTCTGGTCGCGCGCGACCAGAACGTTGCCCGCCGCCACGATGTACGCCGCGGCCTCGTCCTCGAGCACCCGGGCCACCCGCCCGCGCTCGCCGTCGGCGAGCGGACGCTCGAAGAGGGGGACCAGGTCGCCCTTCTGGGCGACCAGGAACCCGTGCAATGCGAAACCCAACATAAGGATCGTCAACCCCGACGCAGACGCCATCAACGGCAGGCTCTCGTCCCGCTGCGACGCTTCCCGCATTCGGGAAGCCCATTGTGCCAGCACGCCCATCGCACCCCCCTGCGCGTCCCGGACCGGGCCCTCTCCCGCGAACGCGCCCATGCGCCCGGGCGCGCCCGTTCCCGCACCTCCGATTCGTCCGCCGCTCATCCGCCGCGGGTCGTCACCCGCGCGGGCCGGACGCGGCCATCCGGCCCCGAATCCCGATCCCGCCCCCGCGGCTGCCCGGAGGATCCGGTGGGCCGCGGACGCGGGAGTTCTCTCAGATCCTCATTCTCTGCAGCTCGTCGTAGGCGTCCACCAGCTTGTTGCGGATCTGCATCAACATCTTGAACGCCACGTCCGCCTTGCGGACCGCGATCATGACATCCTCGACGTTGTCGGTCGCCCCCGAGGCGAACGCGGCCTGCGCCGCGCCGCTCTCCTGCTGCAGCTGGTTCACCTTGTCCATCGACTCCGCGAGGATGTCCGAGAAGGACTTCCCCTCGGGCGCATCCGTCTTGGGCGGCGGAGGCGCGCCGGGTCCGACCCGGCCGACGCCTTCGGGCCCGGGAAACACCGCCGGATCCATCATGGTCCCCTTCCCTCTACGCCAGCAGCCGCAGCGCCGCGGCGAACAGGCCCTTGGTCACTTCCATCACCGTGATGTTGGCCTCGTAGGCCCGCGAGGCGTCGATCATGTTCACCGTCTCGATCATCGGGTCGACGTTCGGCAGGAGCACGTAGCCGGCCTCAGGTCCCTCCCGGATCGCGTCGGGATGTTGCGGATTGAACTCCTTGCGGAACGGCCCCGGGTCCTCGGTCACCCCCGCGACATGGACCCCCTCCGCGCGCAGAGACGACTGCGGCGCCCCCACGCGGAACACCACGTCCTTGCGGCGGTAGGGCCCCGAACGGCCGGCGTCCCGCGTCGTGAACATGTTCGCCACGTTGTCGGCGATCGCGTCCATGCGCACGCGCTGCGCGTACAGCCCCGAGGCGCTGATGTCGAGGATCGAGAACATCCGGTCCCTCCGGCTTACGTCACCCGTTCCGAGATCGCCATTTCGATGCCGTCGAACTGCCGCCGCAGCATCTGCAACAGCGCGTCGTGCAGGATCGCGTTGCGCGAGAGCTTGGCCATCTCCAGGTCGACGCTCACGTTGTTCTCGTCGTGCCGCAGGACCCCCGTGGTCGGGAAGGCCAGCCGCGTGATTTCGAGCCGGCCGTCCGACGTCTCGCGCACATCGAATCCGGAATCGAGCCGGAACCGCTCCCCGGGATGATCCTGCCGCCGCGCGATTCCCCGCTGAAGGAGCGCCGAGAACTCCGCCACCGGCAGGTCCTGCGCCTTGTAGTGCGGCGTGGAGATGTTGGCGATGTTGTTGGCAATCACGCGGTGGCGCTGGCGGGTGAATTGGAGCACCCGCTCGAGCACCGGAAGCGCGCCTTGATCGAACATGCAGAACCTGGAAAGCAAGTGCCGTGCCCGAGGGACAGAGCCTCAACCAACTATGCTGTAAAGAGTTCCAACTTCTCCGCATCCGGGCGGGCGGCAGAATCTGCCGACCCGAAGACGGAATGTGCCGGGCCAAGCTAGCGCAGCTCCCAGCGCTTGATCTTGTCGCGCAAGGTCCGTTCGGCGATGCCCAGCGCTTCGGCCGTGCGCTGCCGGTTTCCCCCGGCCCGCTCGAGCGCGGCGCGGATCATCGCCTTTTCCATCTCTTCGAGAGTCATCATCGGCATTTCGACCGATAATGCTTCTGTCCGGGACGCAGATTTCAACCATCCCGCCAGGTCGGCCGGGCGGATCTTCCCCGCCGGGGCCAGCACGAGCGCGCGCTCCATCACGTTTCCCAGCTCGCGCACGTTGCCCGGCCAGTCGTACGAGCGCAAGAGCCGCCACAGGTCCGGCGACGCCTCGAGCCGCGCGATCGCGGCTTCCCCGCCGAATCGGCGCAGGAGATGCTCGACCAGCGCCGGCAGGTCGTCGAGCCGCGCGCGCAAGGGCGGCAAGAGGATCGGCAGGACGTTCAGCCGGAAAAAAAGATCCTGCCGGAAGCGGCCGGCGCGGACCTCGGCCTCGAGGTCCCGGTTGGTGGTGGCCACGATGCGCACGTCGGAGCGGCGGGACAGGCTGCTGCCCACGCGCTCGAAGCAACGCTCTTGAAGGACGCGGAGGAGCTTGGCCTGGAGGCCGGGATCGATCTCGCTGACCTCATCGAGCAGGAGGGTGCCGCCGTCGGCGAGCTCGAAGCGCCCCTTGCGCAGGCGATCGGCGCCGGTGAAGGCGCCCTTCTCGTGACCGAAGAGCTCGCTCTCGAGGAGACCGGCGGAGAGCGCGGCGCAGTTGACGCAGAGGAAGGGGCGTGCGGCGCGGGGGCTCGCCTCGTGGATCGCGCGGGCGACGACCTCCTTGCCGGTGCCGCTCTCGCCGCTGACGAGCACGGTGCCCTCGGCGGTTGCGACCCGGGCGATGCGCTCGCGCACGGCCGCGAGGGCGGGGCTCGCGCCCACGAGGTCGGCCTGCGGCAGGCGACGTTGGAGCTCGGCACGCAGCGCCTCGTTCTCGGCGACCAGCGCCCGATGTTCGAGAGCGCGCCGCACCAGCACCTCGATCTCGGCGGGCTCGAACGGTTTCGTCACGTAGTCGAACGCCCCCCGCTTCATCGCGTCGACCGCGGTCTGCACGGTCGCGTGCGCGGTAATCATGATCACGGGCGCCTCGGGGACGGTGCGGCGCAGCTCGTCGAGGGCCTCCAGGCCGCTCATCCGCGGCAGCTTGAGGTCGCAGATCGCGAGGTCGGGTGGGTCGCGCCGCGCCGCCTCGAGCGCCTCGGGGGCGGAGGCGAACCCGGTGACCTCGTACCCGGCGCGCCGCAGCGTCTCCTCGAGCGACTCGCGCATGAGGTCGGTGTCCTCGATGACAAAGAGGCGGGTCAAGGGCGCGCCTCCGCCAGCGGGAGGCGGACCACGAACTCGGCGCCGCCGTCCGGGGGATTCCGTCCCTCGATCCGGCCCCGGTGGCTCTCGACGATGCGGGCGGCGATGGCGAGGCCGAGCCCGGTGCCGCTCGACTTTCCCGTATAGAAGGGGGTGAAGAGCTTGTCGAGCGCCTCGGCGTGGATCCCCGGCCCCTGGTCGCGCACGGCGATCACCGCCGAGCCTCCCTCGACCCGGACGGTGAGGCGGACCACGGCGCCGGGATCGACCGCCTGGATCGCGTTGATCACCAGGTTGAGGAAGACGCGCACCAGCATCTGCGGATCGCCCAGGACGCTCGGGTCGCCGCCGCCGGGGTCGCACTCGATGCGGATGCGCTTCTCCGCGACCCGGTCGACGCAGAAGCTCAGGGCCTCGTCGAGGAGCGATTGAATCCGCACCGGGACCACCCTGGGCTGGAGCCCCCCGGAGTAGGTGAGGATGTCCTGCACCAGGGCGTTGAGGTTGCGAACGCCGGCAAGAATGCGCTCGACCAGGCGGACCTGGTCCGGAACGGCGGCGACCTCGCGCTGGAGCAGGCCCGCGTAGAGGCCGATCCCGCCGAGCGGGTTGCGGATTTCGTGGGCGATGCAGGCGGCCATCTCGCCGAGCACGGCAAGGCGGCGCTTGGTCTCGAGCTCGAGGTTCTTCTGCTCGAGCTCGCGCTGGAGCTCGGCGACGCGCTGCTGCAGGCGGTCGTGAGACTGCTGCAGGCGGTCTGCCGTGTCGTTGAAGGCGCGGATCAGCTCGACGAGGGCCGCGGGATCGGCGGGCAGCGTGTTCACGCCGGCGCGCTCCCGGTCTTCTGGCTCCGGCACCGATGTCACTCCGTGCGATCGAGGAAACGGGACTCGGGGGGCGGGGCCGGCGGGTGGTAGGCGGACTGCAGCTTACGCGCATCGGTGACCTTCTGGATCTCGCCGCGGGTGACGGTGAGCCCCTCCTCGACCATGCGCGTGCATTCCTCCTCGATCGCGAGCAGGGCGCGCAGGACCTCCTCGACCTGGCCGACGAGCGCGTCGACGCCGGCGCGATCGTCCGCGTCGAGGTGTCCGCGCAGCTCCGCCCAGCGCTCGCGCCAGGGCGCCAGGGCGCGATCGACCTCCTCGCCGGCCGCGAGCAGGCTGCGTTTCTCCTCCACGATCGGAAGCAGGGCGGCGGTGTCCCCGGAGCGCAAGGCGTCGCGCTGGCGCACGGCATGCGCGAACAGGCGGCGGTACAGCTCCCGCTGACGGTCGAGCCCGGAACGCAGGTCGGCGGGTGTCCCGGGCATGCCCTCGGGTGCAGGGGCGCGGTCCATGGTCAGTGCTCCTCCACCAATCCGGACCAGAAGGCGGCGGGGAGGCCCTGGTCCTTTCCCTCCCCGAGGCGCGAGAGGGCGAGCCCATAGAGTTCACGATAGCGCGCGGCCTCGCGGGGGTCGCCCAGGCGGTCCTGGCAATTGGCCATCTGACGCAAGGTCCAGAGCTCGGTGGTGCCGCTGCCCCAACGCTGGCGGTGGTCCACGTAGTTCGCGAAAGCCGCCGCGACCTCGCCCTTGAGGTAGAGCGCGTCGGCGAGCAGGAGGGAGGCGCCGCGGGTCGCCGCCGAGATTTCCGGCCGGGCGTCGCCGCGCCCGAGGTCGACGGCGCGCCGCAGGGCGTCCATGGCCTCGTCCCACTGGCGCGCGTGCAGTCGGCAGGCGCCGAGGGTGCGCAGGACGGGAGCCGCCTCGGGGTGGTCTTCCGGATAGCGGCGGCGGTATTCCTCGAGGCGGCGGATCGCCTTGCCCAATGCGTCGTCGGCCGCAGCGGCGTCCTTCGCCGCGAGATCGCGCTGGAGCTTCCGATAGTACACCTCGCCCAGGCGCGCCAGGCTGCGGCGCCATACCGGATTGCGCCAGTCGAGCTCGCGGCCTTCGAGAATCTCCAGGTAGGCTGCCTCCGCGGCGTCAGCCTGGCCCAGTTCCTCGTAGCAGATGCCGGTTTCCAGGCGGGACAGGTAAGCGTCCGGGAAGGCATCGGGGAACTGGAGAATGCAGCGGCTGTAGGCATCCAGGGCCTTTTCCTGCATCGCCAGGCTGCGGAAACAGGCACCGAGCATGTAGAGCGCGTGCGGCTGCAGGGGGTCCTCGTACGAACATTCCGCGAGGTACGTACGGAAGGCGCGGATCGCTTCGGAGAGCCGGCCGGCCTCGTGAAGGTCGAGCGCGGCCTGGTAGGCGCAGCGGCCGGGCAACAGCACCGGTTCGTGCGACTCGACGAGCTCGAGCCAGGAGCCGGCGGCCTCGACCAGCGCCTCGATCGCACGGGCGTCGAGCGCGGCGGCCTCGTCGGGGCGGCCGGCCGCGGCGCGGGCGTCCTCCTGCAACCGGCGGGCGAGCCGCTCCGTCGCATCGGCGTGGAGCAGGAGGAAGCTGGCGCGACGACCGCGCGGGAGCTCGCGCGCAAGAGCGGCGCACAGCTGCGACCCGAAGGTGAGCAGCTCGCGGGACTGGGAGAGCTGGGAGAGCCAGCGCACCTCCGCGACGAACTCCGCCGGGTCGAGGAAGGGGGAAGCGAAGGGGTCGGAGGTCCCGATCTCCTGGACGGCGTCCTCGAGGTAGGCGTAGGCGGTGCGGAGCTCGCGCAGTTGCCGGAAGGCGGAGGCGAGGAAGAGGTCGGCGGCGAAGCGCAGACCCGCGCCGGGCGCGGCTTCGAGCACGGCGCGGAAGCGCTCGATCGCCCGCTGGATCCGGCCGTCGGCCAGATCGGCGCGCCCGCACCAGTAGGCCGCGGTCGCGCGCGCTTCCGCCGGGACCTCGGGGGCAAGGAGCGGAGCGAGCCAGATCTCGACCGAGGCGCGGTCGCCGTGGAGGAAGAGAGTCCGGCCGAGCTCGATGCGAATCGCGGCGGCCTGCTGGTTCGCGGGGAAGCGGGCGACGGCGTCCTGCCGGGCGGCCGCCGCGACCTCGCGCTCGGGAGGGCGCCCGCCCGACGGGGGCGGGCGCGTGGGCGG
>Ga0082335_1001915_pt1 | contig 41273 bp, 45 predicted proteins | sample Subgrocontami58m_FD_72375 | JGI IMG/M metagenome (GOLD analysis project Ga0082335, IMG submission 72375) | Subsurface groundwater microbial communities from S. Glens Falls, New York, USA - GMW37 contaminated, 5.8 m (SPADES assembly) (version 2) ...
TCTGGTTCCTAGAGTTTATAAAAACAATAGAGGTGAGTATGTAACTAACCATTACCTCCTCTTTGAATTTATAGAGGGAGAGGCGAGGGTGGATTGGACAGAGAAAGAAATATATTCGGCAGCGTCTGGTTTTGCTCTCTTGCACAATGAGCTCGAAAAGGTTAGTGTGCCCTCATTTATTAGAAACCAGCGTGATCTTTACATCAAGTGCGAGAATATGGATTACGGAGAAGCAAATGTGCTTCCAACAATAGCAGCATCTGGTATTGAAGAGTGTGTAAAAGAAGAGATTGTCGTAACTCTTCATATGCTTAATAAGCATTTTGGAGATTTCCAATTTACCAGACATGTTATACATGGGGACTTTGGGGAAGGAAATGCTTTATTTCAGGATAGAAGGTTAACGGCAATTGTTGATCTTACCTTACGATATGACTCATTTGTGTACGATCTGGGAATCTTTATTTTCTGGACTTGCATTATGGCGGAAACAAGCAAGCGTCTGAATTTTATGAGATATAGACAAATTCTTGAGGCGTATCAAAATGTTCGTCGGCTAACTTCTATAGAAAGAAAAATGTTACCCTATCTCGTTCTTAGGCGCTCTTGCGCAACCTTCTTTTACTCCTGGCAAAGAAATGTGGAAGAGAAGGATACTCCAATTGTGGAACTGAATCAGAAAATGAAGGAGATTTCTGTTTGGAATAAGGGAATACGGTCAGATTTGCAACGAATGTTCGACGCTTTGAGTGTATGAGAGAAAAAGGATAACTCTTAAAGGAGTGTCCCCTGAAAAACTTAGCGTTTTGGAGATTGTCTTTTGCGCCTTGATTTGCCGCCCATGCCGATCATGCGCCGCTGGCGGGTGCGGGAGTCGCGGGTTAATAAACCGGCCTGGCGCAGAGGTGATTTAAGCTTGTCACTGGCGGTAGCCAGGGCCCGGGCCAGACCTAAAACCGCGGCGTCTAATTGGCCGAAAAGGCCGCCCCCATGAACTTTGATAGAGGCGGTGTATTTGCTGACGGCCGACGTGATAAAAGGCAAAAGATAACGGGTCTGGGCTACCAGCCCCGGAAAATATTGGGAAATCGGTTTGCCGTTGACTGTCATTTCTGCGGTGCCGGAAAACAGGCGGACCGAAGCGACGGACGTCTTGCGGCGGCCGATAGCGCTGGCAATAATTTTAGGCGAAGTGCTGGCCATAAGGGTGAGTCTCGCCGGTGTAGATATGTAATCTTAAAAGACGGGGGTCATGCAATTTATTTTTGGGCAGCATGCCGGAGACAGCGTGTTTGATGACATCTTCCGGTTTAGTCTTAGCAAAAGGCGTGGTTTTCAGCCCTCCCGGATATCCGGAGTGACGGTAATAAACTTTATCTTGGGCTTTGTGGCCGGTAACCACAATTTTGGCGGCGTTGATAACCACAATGTTATCCCCCATGTCCATGTGGGTTGCGAATACAGGCTTGTGTTTGCCGGTGAGCCAAATGGCAATTTGAGTAGCCAGCCGGCCCAGGATTTGACCGGAAGCGTCTACCAAATGCCAATCGCGGTGAATCTCGGAAACTTTTGGAGAATACGTGGTCATTTCACAAACTCCATGCGCACCAGGGGGGCGTTGTCACCGGAACGGCGGCCGGTTTTTATGAGCCGGGTATAGCCGCCGGGGCGGGTTTTAAAACGGGGAGCAATGTCGTGAACTAATTTGTGGACTAAATCTTTATCGGCCACGGTCTTTTCCACCTGACGAATACTGGCCAGCGTCCCCTTGCGGGCCAGAGTCACCAACTGATCCACCAGTCCGCGCACGGCTTTGGCTTTGGCCTCGGTGGTTTCAATAGCTTGGGAACGGATGAGAGCTCCCACCAGACCCTTAAGCAGTGCTTGACGTTGATTAGTATCCCGAGACAGCATATGCAAACTCGAAGCCGCGCTCACGTAGCGCCAGTTCGATGATTTTGACTGACTTGGCCCCCAGATTTTTAACTTTGGCCAGTTCTGATTTAGGGGTAGAGATGAGAGAAGAAATGGTTTCAAACCCGGCTTTCTGCAGGGCATTGGCAATCCGGGTAGGCAGATCCAGCTCTTCGACGGAGACGGTAGAACCGGGAGTAGAAGCAGATTGGGCTAATTGGGCTGATTGGGCAGATTGGGGGTTGACAATATTTTGGAAGAAATTTACCAGAGTCTGGGCGGCAGTCTTGAGGGCGGATTCGGGAGAAACGGTGCCGTCGGTGGTAATTTCTAAAATCAGCCGGTCGAAATTGGTGACCCGGCCAACGCGGGTGGCCTCGACACTGTAGTTGACCAGGGTGACGGGAGAAAAAGTGGCATCGACGGGAATAACGCCCACGGTAGCGGTTTGGCGCTCCTCGGCAGGGGAGTAGCCCAGGCCGGATTCCACCGTAGCTTCAATTTCCAACTTGGTATTTTTATCCGCCAAATGAGCTAAAACAAAATCGGGGTTGGCGATAGAGGCGGTGGCAGGAAGCTTAAAATTTCCGGCTTTGACCTCACGGGGGCCTTTGATGTCCAGAGTAATTTGCATCGGTTCGGTTCCCGCGTAAGACAAGCGCACCTGCTTGAGGTTGAGAATCAATTGCACCACATCTTCACGCACACCCTCGATGGTGGTAAATTGGTGCCGGACTCCGCCGAACTTCACAGAGGTGATGGCGGCTCCGTGAATAGAGGTATACAGCACCCGGCGCAGAGCGTTACCCAGAGTATGGCCGTAGCCTTGAGGCAGGGGTTCAAAAACGAATTTATGGCCGTTTTGGATAAGGGTAAATTGCGGTATCATCGCGAATAATATTCTACTATAAGTTGGTCATTTATGCTAGTGTCAATATCCGCCCGTCCGGGCAGGCGTTCAACCCGGCCAACTTGCGCCTGGCGGGAAAGCCAGGCAGGCGGGATAGCCTCAACTTCCGGAGCGGGGAGTTTGATTTTGGGGCCCAGAGAGATGACATCTCCCGGGCGGACTTGATATGAAGGAATATTCAGGGCTCTGGAATTAACCAGGATGTGATAATGTCCCACTAACTGGCGGGCCATGGCTCTCGTGGGCACCAGACCCAGACGGTAAACGGTGTTGTCCAGACGGGTTTCCAGAAGGGAGAGAAAGTTTTTACTGTCTTGGACAAAATATTTAGCAAATTGGCGCTCTAACAAGCCATAAATCCGCTTAGCTTTTTGTTTTTCCCGCAACTGGGCTCCGTAGTCCGATAACCGGCGGACACCTTTGGGTCCATGTTGGCCGGGCGGGACGGCAGCCCGGCGGAGTTTGTTGCCCCGGCCGAATAAATCCAGGCCCTCGCGTCTGCTTAATCTGTTTTTTGGTCCGGTGTAACGAGCCATATTACCACCTAAAATGAGCAAAGGCTTTATTGGCCTCGGCCATGCGGTGCATATCTAACTTTTTCTTGATGGCGGCGCCGGTGTTGGCTAAAACGTCGGTAATCTCGGCGGCTAACTTGGCGGCAAATGTGTGGTACTGACTGCTGGAACGGTCCCGGGCGGCGGCAATCAACCAGCGGATAGCCAGAGAGTCCTTGCGCAGACCCCGGACCGGGGAAGGCACCTGATAGGCGGCGCCGCCGATGCGCCGAGCCCGGACTTCCATCTGGGGGCGCAGCAACTCCATGGCCTGCAGAAATGCCGCTAACGGATCGGGTTGGCTTTCGGTTTTAAGCAAAGCGAAGGCGGCGTAAACAAGTTTTCTAGCCACTGTTTTTTTGCCGTCGTGCATCAGACCGTTGATAAGTTGGGTAACCAGGGCGTGAGGATAGATCGGGTCAGGGGTTCGGGGTCTAGGTGTAGCGGGATGCGATCTCATAGTGTTAGCTGGCGGCGGCGGTTTGAGGACCAGTCGTGGCTTTGGTTCCGTAGCGGGACCGGCCTTGGCGGCGTTTGTCCACTCCGGAGGCGTCGTATTTGCCCCGCACAATATGATATTTAACTCCGGGAAGGTCTTTGACCCGGCCCCCACGGACCAGGACGATACCGTGTTCGGCCAGAGCGTGGCCGATGCCGGGAATATAAGCGGTGACTTCCATTTTATTGGATAGGCGGACGCGGGCCACTTTGCGCAAAGCAGAATTGGGCTTTCTGGGAGTCATGGTCTTAACCAAAGTAACGACTCCCCTTTTGAAAGGATTCACTGTTTGCACAAATTCCCGGTCTTTGGTATTGAAAGACCGGCGCAGGGCCGTAGCATTAATCTTTTTGGTTTTTTTTACCCGGCCAATTCTTATAAGTTGGTTAATTGTTGGCATAGCCTGCTCTCTCGGGACTAACGGGAATGAGGCGCCCAATTATAACATTTTCTTTGAGTCCCAACAGCGGATCGGTGCGGCCTTCAATAGCGGCGTCGGCCAATTGAGAGGTGGTTTCGATAAACGAAGCGGCGGACAGCCAGGAGCCGGTTTTGAGAGCAGAACGGGTAATGCCCAGAATGACCACCTGGGCGGTGGCGGGTTCGCCTCCGGCGGCCAGAACCCGGGCGTTCTCGGTCTCGAAAGTAAAACGGTCAACAATATCACCGGGGAGAAGAGTGGTGTCACCGGAGGCGAGAACGCGGACCCGGTCGCTCATTTTACGGACGATAGTTTCAAAATGCTTGTCGTGAATAGGGATGCCCTGGGATTCGTAGACCAGCTGAATTTCCTCTATCAAATACTCCTGGGCCCCGCGCAAACCGCGGACCTCAAGCACTTCTTTGATATCCAGCGACCCGGCGGCTAACTGGGTGCCGGTGACGACTAAATCTCCATCACCGACTTTGAGCTCGGCGGTCAAGGGAATCAAGTATTCCCGTTCTTCTATGGGTTTGACGGAAGTGTTTCGGATGCGGATCTTATAACCGGAATCGGTTTCGATCAGTTCAACTTTGCCGGAAATCTCGGCCAAGGGCGAGACCAGCTTGGGAGTCCGGGCCTCGAAAAGCTCTTCTACCCGGGGCAATCCCTGGGTGACGTCTACTCCGCCGGCGGAAGTGGAACCGCGCTTGCCGTGGAGAGTCATTTGGGTGCCGGGCTCGCCAATACTTTGGGCGGCAATAACGCCTACGGGGTCACCAAGTTGGGCCATGGTCATGCTGGCCAGGTTTAGTCCGTAGCACTTAGCACACAGTCCGTAAGGAGCGTTGCAGGTCAGAGTAGAGCGAATGGCCACCTGATCGATGTTTTTGGCCTCAATTAAGCCCAGGTGAGATTCGTCTAACAGAGTGCCGGCGGGAATATTGGCGACATCCGCGGCCAAAATACGGCCAAAGAGCCGGTTTAGGAATGACTTGGGCCGGCGGTCATGACGGCTAATAGTTAGGCTGGAAGCAGTATTACAATCTTCCAAACGAATGATGGCGTCGTGGGCCACGTCTACCAAACGGCGGGTTAAGTAACCGGCGTCGGCAGTCCGGATAGCGGTATCGGACAGACCTTTGCGTTCACCCCGGGCGGCAGAAATATATTCAAAAGTGGAGAAACCCTGACGATAGTTGCTTTTGATGGGCAGATCAACGATATTGCCCAGAGGATCAACCACTAGTCCGCGCATGGCGGATAACTGTTTGACCTGCTCGCGGGAGACCCGGCCAACTTGGGCGTCTACCATTAAATGAATGGGGTTGGCTTTATCAATCAGCTGCCAAGTCATGTCCGCTAACTTGTCAGTAGTTTCCAGCCACACCTCCTGGGACAGGCGTTTCTTTTCTTCGCCGGTAATCAGGCCCGAAGTAAAGTTGCGCTCGATTTCGGCCACAGACTGGTTAGCCCCGGAAATGACCTGATCGCGGTCGGGGGAAATCACACAGTCGGTGATACTGACAGACAGACCGGAAAGAGTGCCGGCCCAGAACCCTAAATTTTTGATATCGTCCACCAATTGGACCACCTGCTCGTTCGAGTAAAGTTTAAAGGCTTTGTTGAATAGAGACACCACAGTAGAACGGCGGACAGGTTCGTTTATAAAACGCAGGCTATCCGGCAAAATGGCATTGAAGAACAGACGGCCGACGGTAGTGTCTACAACTGAAGTGTCATCAATGCGGATCTGGGCAGGTTGGCGGAGTTTGAGATAGCCCATATGATAAGCCCGAACGGCCTCTTCCCAGGCCAGGGGGGACGGATAAACGGAAAGAGCAGAATCTATAGAAGTTAGATAGTAATTACCCAAAGCCATTTCTTTGGTGGAGGGAATAGATACGGGGGTGCCGTCGGCGGGTTTGCGCAAGTTTTGCTCCGGCATCATCAGAGCCTTGGCCTCGGCAATGGCGGCGGCGCCGATGGGAACGTGGACCGCCATCTGGTCTCCGTCAAAATCGGCGTTAAAACCGGCACAGACGCAGGGATGAATGCGGATGGCCGATCCCTCGATAAGAATGGGGTAAAAGGCCTGGATGGACAGTTTGTGCAGGGTGGGAGCCCGGTTGAGAATGACGGGGTGGTTTTTAGTGATCTCTTCAAGAATGTCGAAAACTTCCGGAGGGCGGGTTTCCAGAATATTTTTAGCGCTCTTGACGTTGGGAGCCAGGCCCTGAACGATCATTTGCCGGAGCACAAAAGGTTTAAACATTTCCAGAGCCATATCTTTGGGCAGGCCGCATTGGGAAAGCTTGAGTTCCGGGCCCACTACAATGACGGAGCGGCCGGAATAATCCACCCGCTTGCCCAGAAGATTTTGCCGGAACCGTCCTTGCTTGCCCCGCAGCATGTCTGACAAAGACCGGGAGCGGGCAGCAGCCGGCCGGCGGGAAATAATCCGGGTGTGTTGGGCAGAATCAATAAGAGAGTCCACGGCTTCCTGGAGCATGCGTTTTTCGTTTCTTAAAATAATTTCCGGAGCCCCCAGATCGATGAGATGTTTGAGGCGGTGGTTGCGGTTAATCACCCGGCGATATAGGTCATTAAGATCGGAGGTGGCAAAACGGCCGCCGGACAGCTGGACCATGGGGCGCAGGTCGGGAGGAATAACCGGGAGGATTTTGAGAATGGTCCAGGTAGGATCAACGGCGGCCCGGCGCAGTCCATCTACTACCCGCAGACGCTTGGTGGCTTTGATATGCCGTTGACCTGTAGTGGAAGTAACTTCCTGGCGCAATTGAGAGGCTAACCGGTCGATATCGATTTGAGCCACAACCGCCAAAACCGCTTCGGCTCCCATACCGACTTCCAGAAAATCGGCGGCTTTGTGATCGCGGAGCTTAAGATATTCGTCTTCATTCAAGACGCTGGCAATTTTCAGGTTTTTGACAATATCGGTCAGACGTTGATAGAGAGCCAGGGTGGCCTGATCCTCGGCTGCTTCGGCGTCGTGTAAACCTTGGATTTGCTGTTTAAGTTTCAGTTGCAGTTGGTTTCCGGCCAAGCCCTTGGCGTCTTCGTTGCGGTCTGAAGATTGCAGGACTTGCAAATCCAGCTCTGATTCCGCTTGTAGGGCGGCCACTTTAGCGGCAGTGTCGGATTTAATCTTGGCCCGGGCTTGTTGAGACTCTTTTTGCAGCCGGTCAAGAATAACGGCTTGCTCTTTGGCATCAACGCAGGTAACGATAAACTGGGCAAAATAAATGACTGATTCCAAAGCTTTGGGAGCCACGTCCAAAAGGAGAGACAGTTTGGAGGGAGCGCCTTTGAAATACCAGACGTGGGCTACCGGACAGGCCAGAGTAATGTGACCCATGCGCTCACGGCGCACCCGGGACTGGGTGACTTCCACGCCGCATTTGTCGCAGATAATACCCTTGTAGCGGATGCGCTTATATTTGCCGCAGTAGCATTCCCAGTCTTTGACCGGGCCAAAAATCCGTTCGTCGAAAAGGCCGTCTTTTTCAGGGCGCAGAGTGCGGTAGTTGATGGTTTCCGGTTTGGTGACTTCGCCGTGGGACCACATTTTGATGATCTCAGGGGAGGCCAGTTTGATTTGCAGACTGGTAAAGTCGAGAATGTTTTTGAACGAGTCTTGATGATCAACAGGTTTAGTTGTCATTTGTTTTAAGCTGGATGCCTTGGGGGATAACTTGCAGACCTAAACTTTGCAGTTCCTTAACCAGGACGTTAAAGGATTCGGGAACGGATGAGCTGGGAATTTCCGTGCCTTTAACAATGGCTTCAAAAGCCTTGGCCCGGCCGACGACGTCGTCGGATTTGATAGTCAGCATTTCCTGTAAAGTAGCGGCGGCTTTGTGAGCTTCCAGGCCCCAGACCTCCATTTCTCCCAGACGCTGGCCGCCCATTTGGGCCTTGCCTCCCAAGGGCTGCTGGGTAATCAGAGAATAGGGGCCGGTGGAACGGGCGTGGGTTTTGTCCTCCACCATATGGGACAGCTTAAGAATGTAGCCTATGCCGACCACAGTGGGCTGTTCGTAGGGAACTCCGGTCCGGCCATCAATAAGGGTAGTCTTGCCGGAAACCGGCAGGCCGGCTTGGGTTAAGCTGTGGGCAATTTGATCTTCGGAAATTTTTTCAAAGACGGGGACAGCAACTTTTTGACCCAGGCGGGACATGGCCCAGCCCAAACGGGCTTCCAAAAGCTGACCTAAATTCATGCGGGCCAAAACAGATAAGGGGGAAATCATGATGTCGATGGGAGTACCGTCACTCAAATGGGGCATATCGCCGACGGGGACGATTTTACTGATGACGCCTTTGTTGCCGTGACGGCCGGCCAGCTTGTCGCCTACGGTAATCCTTCTCACTTGGGCCACTTTGACCACCACCCGTTTATGAGTACCGGGGGGTAATTCGTCTCCGGTATCCCGGTCGAGAATTTGCACGTCAACCACAATGCCCCGTTCACCGTGGGGCATACGCAGAGAAGTATCGCGGACGTCACGGGCTTTTTCACCAAAAATGGCCCGCAACAGCCGCTCTTCGGCGGACAGCTCGGTTTCTCCTTTAGGAGCAATTTTGCCGACCAAAATATCGTTAGGGTGGATCTCGGAACCGACTGTGACAATGCCGCCTTCGTCGAGGTTGGCCAGATAGCTTTCTCCGACGTTGGGAATGTCGCGGGTCAGCTCTTCCGGTCCCAGTTTAGTATCCACTACGTCGGCCTCGTATTCCTCTATGTGGATAGAGGTGAGGAGATCTTTGGTCACTAATTTATCCGAAATGACTATGGCGTCTTCGTAGCCCAGACCATCAAAGGAGGCGTAAGCGATAAGCAGGTTCTGGCCTAAGGACAGCTCTCCCCCGTCGGTAGCCGGGCCGTCGGCCAAGAGAGTGCCGGGGGTAACTTTTTGGCCGGCGGTCACCACCGGTCTTTGGTTGTAACAAGTACTGTGAGAGGTGCGTTTGAATTTGGTAAGATGATAAGTTTGCAAATCTCCCTTAAAAGAGATGGTTTCGGTGCCGGGAGGCGGGATAGATTTTTTTATCAGCTTAACCACAATTTTTTGGGCGTCGACATAGGTGACAGTGCCGGGAAGAGTAGCATAAATAGCCCAACCCATAGCGGCGGCAACTTCTTTTTCCATACCGGTGCCGACTATGGGAGCGGCGGGTTGGAGTAAAGGCACGGCCTGGGACTGCATGTTGCTACCCATCAGAGCCCGGTTGGCCGCGTCATTGGCCAGGAAGGGAATGAGGGAAGCAGAGGTACCCACCACTTGGCGGGCCACCACATCTACAAAGTCAACCTGGGAAGCCGGCCCTTCCGTAAAGATACCGGCGTGCCGGATGGGCAACCACTCATCTAAAATATAGCCCTTATTGTCTAACCGCAGGTCAGAATAAGAAATCCGATACTGTTCTTCATCGCTTGCAGGCAGGTAAACAATTTCGTCCGTTACCCGGCGTTTGACTACCCGGCGGTAGGGGGCTTCTAAAAATCCGTATTCATTGACCCGGGCATACAGGGATAAATAAGTAATCAGGCCGATGTTTGGCCCTTCCGGAGAACGGACCGGGTCGATACGGCTATATTGGGAGGCGTTGATGTCGCGGATGCTGAAAGAGGCCCGTTCCCGGGTCAGTCCCCCGGGGCCAAAAACGGACAAGCGGCGGAGATGATCTATTTCGGATAAGGGATTGGTCTGATCCAAAATTTGGGAGAGTTGGGAGCTTCTGAAGAATTGGTTGACGGCAGAAATAACCGGCCGGGCGTTGACCAGTTGGGTGGGGTTGACCAGCTCCTCGGTGGATACCAAGCTCATTTTTTCGCGGATGGCCCGCTCCAGACGCAGAAGGCCTTCGCGAAAAGCCGTTGCGGCTACCAGCTCGCCTACCCGGCGGATGCGGCGGTTGGCCAAATGATCGATATCATCAATCTTACCGGTTCCTTTGGACAGACCAATTAAATATTTTATGGTGGAGACCAGGTCGTCGCGGGTCAGAACCCGGGAGTCGGAAACAGTGGCCAGGCGCTTGTTGATTTTGTACCGGCCGACTGTCCCCAGATCGTAGCGGCGGGGATTAAAGAACAGGTCATAAAGAAGTTTTTGGGCGTTTTCCAGGACAATAGGTTCTCCGGGGCGCATTTTTTTATAAACTTCGACCAGCGCTTCTTCGGTAGTTTTGGTGATATCTTTGGCGATAGTGGCTTCTAACCCGTCAGGGTACTCTGACAAGCCCATGGCTCGGAGAATAGTAGTGGCCAAAAATTTACGGCGGCGGTCAACTCTTATGGAAATGATGTCGGTTTTGGAGACTTCAAATTCCAGCCAAGTGCCGCGGATGGGCCGCAATTCAGCGCTATGCAGAAGTTTGCCGGTAGCCGCGTCCAATTCGGAACCGAAGTAGACGCCGGGAGAACGGACTATCTGATTGACCACCACCCGTTCGACACCATTGATAATGAAAGTGCCTTGGGGGGTCATTTGGGGAATATCTCCCAAAAAAACCTCGCTCGAGGTGATTTTTTTGGTTTGCTTATTGGTGAGGCGGGTGTGAATGCGCAGAGCGGAAGAATAAGTCAGACCTTTACGCACGGCCTGAAGCGGGGAGAGGCTGGGTCTTTCGATGGAGTATTGGCCAAATTCCAACAGCCAGTTTTTACCAGTAAAGTCCTCAATGGGAGAAATTTCGGCGACAGCCTCTCTGATGCCGTCACTTACAAACCATTGCCACGAGTCGAGCTGAATCTGGGTCAAATTGAGGGGAGGAAGGTGGGCGGGTTCCTGTCCCCAGATAAGGCGGTGGGATACTGGCATTTGCTCGCGGTAGCGCAAAAAGCCCCTCGGTATCTCTACCGTTCGGGGTTTCTAAGCTGGTTTGTTTATATCAGCGGTTAAGATATTTGTCAATATTCAAATTGTGTTCTTCGTTGGTCGTGGCGTAATGGGCAGTCCCGTCTGGAGCGTGCAGATAAAACCAATAAGGAGAGGTTTGAGGACGACGGGCGGCTTCAATAGAAGCCAAGCCGGGATTAGCAATAGGGGCGGGGGGAAGACCGGTGCGCAGATAAGTCTGGGCGGCGACGTCTACCTGGAGGGGCCAACCAGCCTGCAGGCGTTTCAGAAGAATTCCGGCCACCAGGGGGCGGTCAGCCGCGGTTTTAGTTTCCCGTTCAATTAACGAAGCCAGAATCAGAGTGGAGTCGTCGATGGGGCCAACTTTACGGTTAAAAGTGGCCGTCATGATGTCTACTATGTCTGCGGGAGTGGAGTAAGTCGGGATAAGATAAGTATCGGGGAAAAGGCGGCCTTCGCGGGTGGCTGTAAGAGATAAAAATGTGGTGGTGTCGAAATTTTCTAAGTTAGAAGCCAGGCGGGCGGCAATTTGCTCCCGGCGCCAGCCTTCGGGAATAGTCACCCAAATATCCCGGGGGCCGGCGGTTAGAGAAATGAGAAGATTTTTAAGATCGGTACCGGGAGACAGAAGATAGGTACCCGCCTTGATTTTTTTGTCCAGTCCGGAAAACACAAAGTATATTTTGGCAGTGCCGGCGGAACGGATAAACTTTTTGGCGAAAAGAGCTTGGGAAACGGCCGAGGCGGACTGGTTAAGGGTAATAATAAAGGGGCGGTGCTGGCTGGAGCTGGGATCCAGAGGAGAAAGCTGGCGGGTCCACCAGGTAAAGCCCAGTAAAGATATTAAGGTGAGAGCGACAAACAAACTGGCCAGGAGCTTCACACTGTTAGACCTCCTCAAACAGGGCCCGACGGTATTTGCTGGTTTCTGATTCCTTGATAAAGATGCGGCTACACTTTTTACAGGTGATTTTAGTGCCTTTAGAGTGTTTTATAGATTTGCCCAGGGAGAGATCAGTCCCGCAACCGACACAACGGCCCTGGGACAGAAGCCAAGCTTGGACCGGAGCAATGACGTTCTTGAACATGTAAATTGACTTTATACTGTTTTTACATTCCCGTCAAGCCAATTTTGCAAAATTATGGCAGCGGCAGCGGCATGCTCGGAAATGCGGCGTTTTTTTTGCGAAGTATGTAATAAAGATTGTCTGGCGTCGTGAGATGATAGGGTTTCATCAACTTTATGCACGACAGCTAACTCTGCCAGTTTGTCCAAAAATATTTCCGGACAATCCCCTATCACGATACTATTTATGTTATGTTTATAAATCAGCAGTTTAATTAATTGAAGTGCCTTTTCTGTTTTAATAGTGACCAACGGTTCGGCCAATGGCCCAGTGGCGATGGCCACTCCAATCTTGGCCGCCCCATAATCAATTCCCAAGTAATTCATTCCATAATATTATACCTCTTAAGATTTATCAAAAAACGCTATAGCGTGAATCTGATAAATTTAAGGCTTATTACTTATTAGTTGACAAGTTCGGCGCGGGCGATGAAGTGTTCCCAATAAATAAAATCCCACCTGAAAGGTGGGATTTATCAAAAAACGCTATAGCGTGAATCTGATAAATTTAAGGCTTATTACTTATTAGTTGACAAGTTCGGCGCGGGCGATGAAGTGTTCCCAATAAATAAAATCCCACCTGAAAGGTGGGATAGTTTTTGTGATATTATACCTGCACATATGGCCAATAGAGAGGCTGTCGCTGCAATAGTTAGTTGGGGAGATCTGGTTTTAGTGGGGAAGAAGAAGGAGACAGAAGGAAAATGGTTTTCTGGTAGATGGCATCTTCCCGGCGAAACATTAAATCAAGGTGAGAGTGATAAAGATGGATTAATAAGAGGCATGCAAGAGGAAGTAGGGATAGAAATTGCCGTCATCGGTTATCTCGCCGAGCATACAAGCCCCAGAGGTGCACATGTAAAATGGTATGCTTGTGAAGCCATTACTTTTAATTTAAAACCTGATAGCGATTTGGAGACTGCAGAGTGGATTCCTAAGAATCAAGTACACAACCGGTGTGGAGATGAAGTTGTGTCATTGTGGCCAGAAGAAATAAAAAGATTTTTCAATATAATTAGTTAACTAGTTCAGCGCGGGCGACGAAGCGACGCAGGTAAGTGCCCAGAGGGACGCAAGTGATAAGCGTCAGCTCATTTTTATCATAGCGCTGGGCCAAAACTTCAACTTGGGACGGATCGACTTCGGTAGTGTTGCGCACGATATACTTATAGGTGACACCGTCGTATTGGATGGTAATGGCATCCCCGACTTTGATTTTGGGCAGAGGATTAAAAATAGAAATGGGGTCATTGGGTTTGTAGAGAGCGGGTAAAGTGGAATGACCAAAGATAACGGTGTTGCCATAATCTCCGGGAAGGGCGGTGCCGGGAAACTGAATGGGATTCTTCTTCAGATCAGTACCGTTAATTTCTACAGGAACGTCGCGGAGATTAAGTTTGGGTATAGATAGCGTGTAGTAACGGACGCGGCTGACCGTGGGAGTGGAGCTGGCAGAGGGAAACCAGGTGGTAGGTTGGGTGTAGTCGGGGATGACAAAGAGCGCCGGAACTAAAGCCACGGCGGTAGGATCCAAAAGTTTGGGCCGGAAACTGAAACTTAGTTGGGATAGGCCGATGGGCACGAGGACGCTTAAAAGAAGTATCAAGCCCACCATGACCAAAGATAGGGAGAAAAAACGGCGCATTATTTCAGAGAACGGACAGAGACAGTAATACGGCGAGGCAAGCGGGGCAGCGTGGCCAGAAAAGTCGGCAGCTTGGGAGAAATAAGAATGTCTATTTGGCTAACGGCGGGTAAAGATTGGAGATATTCTTTGGCCCGGTCCGGGTATTTACCGGCGATGTCGCCGGCAATTTTAGCGGTGTCCATTTGCGGCACAAGCCGGGCCGCTACCCGCACCTGAAAAGTGGCGGTATTTTTGTCGGCTTTTTTAACGGCCATACTTTGGGTGACGTCGGTATCGAAAACGTACCCGTTTGGAATTTGGGGATTAACCTGGACATCGATAATAGACTGCAAGCCAGATTTGGAAACCACCAAACCGCGGGCGGTGGCCGAAAGTTTAAGGGAGACATTGTCCGCCTCTTCGTCAATTTTGTAATCAAAACTTTCGGACAATGATTTGAGGTTAATGGACTCGGCAATGAGTTGATCTTCGGAGCTGACTTTTTGAGACAGCTCGTCCTTGGCTTGGTTTTTTAAAGTATCTGTCAATTCCGAACGGAGTTTGGCGACATCCTCCTTGGCCACCACTTTGGCCTGGCGGCTGGTACCACCGGAAATGGCAGTTGTGTTTTTGGCAACTGTAGAACTATCTAAAATTCCAACTTTAAATCGGGTGTCTGCCGAAAGATTGTATTCCGCCCCAATTTGCGCAGCAGTTACATTCGCGGGTTTTGTGGTAGCATTATCAGCACTCCCTGTGGCAACGTCTACGTCCTCAAGAAGCACAAATTTCAAACCTGACGGAGAAGTAAGGATGGTACCTGATTTGATAAAATGAGCGCCTGTTGCGTTATAGATAGTAATGGGGCCCGTGGCTTTGTCGCCCACCAATTTGGACCCGGTAGCAGGAATAGATTTGTCCGCAGATACGGGGACTTCCAAGCCTTCTGCGGGAAGATCCTTGCCCCCGGCTACCAGCTCAAATTGATGCTCTAAATTCTTGGGGGTGACAAATAAAATAACTTCGGCTTTCGGCAGATACCAGTAAGCTACGGTAAGTCCACCAATAATAGCTAAAAAGGCCAGTACGGAAATAGCAGCTACGGCTGAAAAATTAATCTGGGGAAGCTGGAATTTGGGTTTGGGTGGCACAACTACCGGAACAGGTTCCGGTTCTGGTTCCGGTTCCGGAGCCGGAACTGGTGGGGGCGGAGATTGAGTGGCTATGTCTGCATCCTGAATGAAACCTAAGTCGGCAGCCGAGGGGGCAGGTTCCTCGACCCGGACCACTTCCGATCCGCCGGAGAGGGCGATGGCCCGGATAGTAAAATCGGCCGGCAAGATCTCTACTTTGGGAAAATGGAGAAAGGGCAGATGTTTTTGGGGAGCTTGCCAAGGATGGGCCAGAAGTAATTGCTTTACTTCTTCCAGGTCTATACCGGAATCGTATAACAGCATCCGGGAAGGCAGCATGTCAATATCGGAAAAACGGGAAAGTCCTTCGACCACGTCGTCGGCTAAGTGAGGACTTTTTTGCACCAGGTGGGTGCCGTCAATCTTGCCTAATCTCACCAGAGTAATTTCCAGGCAGTGGGGCCAGAAACCAATGAGAATGGCAGTGGGAGGAACACCTTCGGTGGACTGCAAATGCTTGGTGGCAGCTTCGGGGGTAACCACAAACCCTACCGGTATCAGATCCAGTTTTTCTGACAAGGCCTTGAGAAGATGAAGTTGGGAAGAGGAAATTTTGTCTGCCCCCACCCAACCGGCGGGCAGGCCAAAGATAACTTTGTGAATATCTACTTTGCCGGTGGGGTCCAAATGGGAAGTGGCGTCGGAAAGGGCAGCATCGGCAGCGGAAATAAGCGAACTTTCGCTTTTATCGTCCCAGGGCTGGTTACTGCTGACGGCTAAAACCTGGGGTTTGTCGTTGGCGACCGACCAAACAGCGCTTTTAACCAGACCGGGGTCGATTTCCAGAGCGAAAAAATATTCCCGGGTAGGGCCTTTTTCGGATTTTTTAAGAAATGGCAGTTGCATATACGCGGCGGACGCCAGCAGACACCGCTTCTTGGCGGGTTATCCTTATCCTACCAATTTCCCCGGTGGATTGCACATGGGGACCGCCGCACAGCTCTTTAGAAAAATCCCCTATTGAATAAACCGAGGTTACTTCGGGATATTTTTCCGGGAAAAAAGCCAATGCACCTTCGGCCAGCGCTTTGGCTTTGGGCATTTCAACCCGGTCAACTTTGATATTCTCTCTGATTTTGGTATTAACCAAATCTTCAACTTGTTTTATTTGGTCATCGGTCAGTTTTTCCGGATGAGAAAAATCAAAACGCAACCTGGCGGCCGTAATATTGCTACCGGATTGAGAAACGTGATTTCCCAAAATCTCTCTCAAGGCGGCATGTAGTAAATGGGTAGCCGTATGATATTTGGTCACAATTTCTGACTGATCGGCCAATCCCCCCTTAAACATTCCGGCCGATGCCGTACGAGATAACTCCTGGTGTTTTTTCTTTTCTTCTGCAAATTTTTCTTTGTCCAGTTTCAGGCCTTTTTCTCGGTATAGCTCCTCAATAATCTCCACAGGAAAGCCGTATGATTGATATAAATCAAAAGCAGAAACTTCACCTAATTTTTTCAGTCCGTCATGCAGGGTTTTCTCGAACTTATTATTCTCTTCGGCAATGGTTTGTTTAATTAAATTGACATTGGCGTTTTGGAAATACGAAGTTTGACTGTAAGTTTTGATGACCGCGTCGACGATAGCTGGAGAAAGACGGCCTTGCATTTTGACCATGGCCCGGCGTAAAAGACGGCGCAAGAAGTAACCTTGGGCTTTGTTACCAGGGAAAACGCCATCGGCGATGAGAAAGACCGAGGCTTTAATATGGTCGGCGATTATCCGCGATTGGGGAGTAATATTTTCACCCAGAACATCTATGATCGAACTAAACGCATCGATTTTGAAAATATCGGGGTCGTTATTAACTGCGGCAGTGATTCTTTCCAATCCCCCGCCGAAATCAATGTTTTTTTTGGCCAGGGGGACAAAACCCTTGGCGGTTTTTTGGTAAGTCATAAAGACATTGTTACCAATTTCCATGAACCTACCACAGTCACAATTTGGATGACAATCGTGTGGCCCGCCAAAATCATAGAAAACCTCACTGTCTGGTCCTCCCGGTTCGCCGATTGGCATATTTTTTCTTATTCCCGATCGAGACCACCAATTTTTCCTTTCGTCATAAAAAAATATTCTTCCTTTGGGCACTCCCAACTTCAACCAAATTTCTGACGTTTCCTTGTCTTCATCAAAAACCGAAACATATAATTTTTCTGCCGGAAGTTTCAATTCGGCAGTCAACAATTCCCAAAACCAAGCTAATTGCTCCTCTTTGAAATAATCACCCAGGGACCAGTTGCCCAACATTTCAAAAAAAGTAGTATGGCGGTTGTCGCCTACTTCTTCAATATCCTGGGCCCGGAAACATTTTTGAGAGTCAACTAAACGGGTGCCTAGAGGATGGGGTTGGCCCAATAAATACGGCAGCATAGGCTGCATGCCGGAGCCGGTAAAAAGAGTGGTGGGATCGTTTTCGGGGACCAATGGCGCCGAGGGAATTTCTACGTGACCTCTGTCTTTAAAAAACTTCAGATATTTAGACCTAACTTCGTCGGCTGAGACCATGAAGCTATTTTACCACCAGTGTGATACAATTATTGACAATATGAACAAAGGAAAGAAAACTAAAGTTTTGGAATATAATGCCATCTTCATTCCAGAGGAAGAAGGTGGGTATTCTGTATCTGTACCCGATTTGCCTGGTTGTTTATCCCAGGGAGATACTTTTGAGGAAGCAAAAAAGAATATTGCTGAAGCAATCGAGCTTTATCTAGAGGATGCTGATGTTGAACTTTACCATGTAACTCCAGAGGAAGCTCGGAAAGAATTTATGGCCTCGATACCAGTAATGATCAATGTCTAAGTTGCCTCAAATATCAGGAAAGGAATTAGTTAAGGTTTTCGTTAGGGATGGTTGGTATAGCGTAAGTCAGAAGGGAAGTCATGTAAAACTTCGGAAAGATCTCAAGCCAATTGGTCATAGAACTATTATTGTTCCTCAACATAAAGTAATTAAGAAAGGTACTCTTTCAGGAATTCTCAAAGATAGTGGAATGGACTTGGAGAAGCTGAAATCGTTGTTGTAAGTAAATAAATCCCACCTTTCAGGTGGGATAGATTCTGGGGTGGGAGATGGTATACTAATTGCATGGATCCTGTACCTCCGGCCCCACCAATGTCCGCTCCTTCTGTCGCTCCGTTGCCAGAACCAAAAAGTAAACTTTGGCTGTGGATTCTAGCTGGAGTTTCACTTTTAGGTGTGGGAATGGTCGCTGGTGTGCTTTTGGGCAAACAACTTTATCCAACCCCGCAAATTCCACTCACCCCGACCCCAATTTCTCGACCCATCCCCATTCCCGACCCCACCACCAACTGGAAAACATACAGCAATGGAAATTACTTTTATGAAATAAAATACCCCCAAGACTGGACTACTATATCTTCTATCCAGAAGGGTGAAAAAACGGAGCCAATTGGATTACACGGAAGCGAGTTAAAAGGCAAGGTTGTTGATATCCACAATAATTACCCCAATAACCGAGTTCAGCCATTTCTTCAAATCGAGGCTCAAGTACAGATCGATTTTGCCGACTTCGAAGCCAGAAAACCTAGTTGGAAAGGTGAACAAATAACATTTCTGGGTAAGCCTGCAGTAAAGTCTGTTATCCAGTTTAACGGTGAACCTTCTTTAAATCTTTTGCCGGGAATCGCCTATAACTTGCTTGTTTATTCGTTAGAAAACCAAATGACATACGAAATTATATGTAATGAAAACCGTCCAGCAAATAACGGATTTTGCGATCGAATTCTATCCACGTTTAGGTTTTTAGACCAATCCCAAAATGGATCCTGTTCGGTGGATAGTGACTGTGGCGTCAATGTCTGTGACTGCAAATCCGATTTAAAATCAAATCTCAAACCCCAAGACCTAGCCTGCACCCGCTATTGTCCTGGTACACCAAAATGCGTCAACAATCGTTGCGTTCTAACTCAATAATCTATGAGACATAAGTCGGCTAGGTTTGTGGAGTAATTTTTTGACTGTGGGATGTGAGCCAGGAGGAGATTTCTATTTCTTTACTTCTCTGACAATGACTGCCCTTTTGTCTGGAGTTAACGTTACGGTAACTTTTGTGCCTGCATGCCAACCAAGCTCTTTGCACAAATAGGACGGAATTATAACTCCAAGAGAGTTACCTATTTCTATTACCTTTGTTATAAACATAATGTTATTACTATGTTATAACATTTGTGGTTGGTGTCAAGAGGATTTGAGGGATGTACCCCCACGGTGGAAGAAGCGGCGGAGGTGGGTGGAGAGCTCCGGGGGAGATTTGCCTTTAAACTGTTTGACCGCGGTGCGGATGTCGCGCAGCAGAAGAACGGTTTCAATGGCCACGAAAACCAGAAGAATGGTCAGGGTGACAATGACGACCACGAGTAAAAATTGAGCCAGATTAGTCATTTTTTAATTACAGTGCGAATTTGACTTACGGTTTTACCCGATTTGGAAGTAGCGATAACAGAAATTGTATTGTCTCCTACAGTCAGAGGCAAGCGGAGAAAGAAACGGCCGCCTTTTTCCAAAGCTACCAGGTCGCCGTTAATGGAAATTGTGGCTTCCGGGCTGGTGATGCCCACTATTTCAACTGTGGGTTCGGTGGTTTCCAGGTTTTTAATGGGAGCAATTAAGCGCAGGGGGGGTGGTCCGGTAAGTATCCGGTATTGGTAAACCAGATACGTGCCAAAAAGAGTAAAGACCAAGGTGATGGCGGCAATGATAGTAATGCGCGGGGTCCAAAAACTGACTTCACTAACCGGTTTAACCATGCCCCGGGGAACTATTTGGCCTTGCTCGTTTTCCACAAAATCCCGGCGGAAAATAGCCAGGACGCTTTCCGGCTTTAACTTCAGGAATTCGCTGTAATTTCTGATAAAACCGCGGGCTACGGCTCCGGATGGCAACTGGCTATAGTCGTCTACTTCGACTGCCTCCAGAAAATGGGCCCGGATGCGGGTGATACGGGAAACATCTTTGAGGTCCAGTTTCTGGGCGTTACGGGATGCTTGGAGAATTTGGCCGACTGTTTTCATTTCCTAATTGATCCAGGCTGGTGATAAGAATTTCCCGGGGTTTGGCGCCGTCGGCGCCGCCTATAATGCCGGCCTGCTGGAGCTCGTCCAGGACGCGGGCGGCCCGGGCATAGCCGATACTCAATTTGCGCTGTAAAAAGGAAGCGGAGGCGTTGTTGGCTTGAAGGATCAGACGTATGGCTTCTTCAAATAAAGGATCGCGATCCTCGCCGTTGGGGGAAATGAAACTCCGGCCTTTTTGGCTCACGGGCATAGAAGTAACTTCCTCGGTATAGTGGGGAGCCACTCCCTGTTTTTTCAAAAATTCGATGAGCTGATGAATTTCCCGGTCGGAAACAAAAGCCCCCTGAATACGGGTAGGTTTGGCCTGATCCGGAGGAATATACAGCATGTCTCCCCGGCCCAGAAGTTTTTCGGCACCGGGCTGATCAATAATGACTTTGGAGTCAATCATCGAGGAAACGGCAAAAGCGATGCGGGTAGGGATATTGGCTTTGATCAGACCGGTAATAATATCCACTGACGGGCGTTGGGTGGACAAAATGAGGTGGATGCCAGTAGCCCGGGCCATCTGGGCAATGCGGGTAATGGCGTCCTCTACCTCTACCTGGGCGTAAAGCATGATATCCGCTAGTTCGTCGATAATAATGATGATGTAGGGCAAAGCCTGGAAACCAGACAGCTCGTTGTAGGCGTCGATGTTTCTGGCACCGACTTCAGCGAAAAGTTTGTAGCGGCGGTCCATTTCGGCGGTGGACCATTTGAGAGCCGAAAGGACTTTGGCCGGTTCGACGATGACCGGAGAGAGCAGATGGGGAATGCCGTTGTAGTTGGTTAGTTCTACGCGTTTGGGATCGACCATAATCAGATTAACCTCTTGGGGAGACGTCCGAAAAAGCAGGGAGCCGATAAAAGCGTTGATGCAGACAGACTTGCCGGAACCTGTGGCTCCGGCAATAAGGACATGGGGCATTTTGGCAATATCAGCCACAATTGGATTACCGGAGACATCCAGCCCCAGAGCTACTGCCAGCTTACTTTTATGATGTTTCATGGCTTCAGACTCCAGCATCTTTCGCAGTGAGACAAATTCCGGGGAACGGTTGGGAAGTTCGATACCTACCAAAGAGCGGCCGGGAATGGGAGCTTCGATACGGATTTGGCCGGTGGGAGCGGCCAGGGCCAAAGCTAAATCATTAGACAGAGCAGAAATTTTGGAAAGTTTGGTGCCGATGGCCACTTCCAGGGCGTATTGGGTCACGGCGGGGCCATAATTAATCTCGGAAACTTTGGCCGTCATACCGAATGCATCCAGGGTTTTTTCTATGGTGTCGGCGTTGGTTTTGGTATCCCCCCGGTCAGCTTTGCCGGAAATATTTTCAGATAGAAGAGACAGGGGAGGAAAATGCCAGGGAGAGTCGGAGGCGGAAGGTAGGGGGAGACGGAAACTAACAGCTGGCGGGGTAAATGGAGGAGGAGAAGCCATACCGGAAAATTTAATGACTCTTTGGGGAGGAGCTTGAGAAACTTTTTTGAATTTGGAGAATAAACTTTTTCCCTTGGAAAAAACTTTGGCAAAAAAGGCCAAGACGTCTTCGAAGGGGATGTTGAACATGATGATTACTCCAATTGATAATCCGGCTACTAAAAATAAACCGGCGCCTAGTGGTGACAGAAAGGAACTGCTCCCCTGCCAAAGCTGAAGTCCCATTTGACCACCGCGGGATAATCCGGCCAGGGCGGCCAAGACTACAAAACTGCCGATAAAAACGTGGGGCTCGGCCAGAGAAGACCTGATTTTAGTCAGCATCAGGCCGCCGACGATAAAGGGGAAAGGCAGGAAGAAAGTGGCGATGATACCGAATTGGGTGGTGAGTAGTGAGTAGAGAGGAGTGAGGAGAGGGCCCTGTTTGGTAAAGGACAACCAAATCAGGCCGGCGATAGCAAAAAGAAGCACGGCGGTAATAGAATAGATAGTGGTTTTTTTCAGCTTGACTCTAAACGAAGTCTTGCGGCCAAAGAAAGCGCGGGTTCTGGGCATGAAGTTATTATACCTCTTATTTCAAAAAGTTCTTTTTTGAAAGAATCCCACCTGAAAGGTGGGATTGCGATACACTCTGGTCAGTTTCCAGTCCTGTAAGTAGTAATCAATTCGTATCCTCCATCAGACTTGAGTTGCCACACCCTTCTATTTTTCGGCATTTCGGTTATTATTTCTTGAGGTTCAAAAAGCACCGTTCCTAGATAGAAGGGGATTTTACCATCGGGTTGATACGCTAAAACAGGTATATCACTTCCACTTTTCTTCACATAATATTTTGTTTCTAAGAAATTGAGGGTGCTTTCAGGTACAATAAAGTCCCCGCTCTGAGCTTTGGAGAGAATCTGGCCTACTCCCCAGTTGATTGCAGGCTTGGTGGTTGCCGCAATAATCTGCTCGCTTGCTTGGATGAGTAGCACAGTGTATATAGCAATAAAAGCAATAAGGGCGCTGCGAACGTTGGGATTAGCGTGGTAGAGTTTGTACAAAGAATATCCAGTAATGAGAATTAACACGGGTACAGTTGCGATAAGGTACCGTTCATGGTAAATAGGAGCAAACAAGGCAGAGATTAAGTAGGTTATAAGAGTTGGTAATATCAATAAAAAGAATAAAAGCAGGATCGGTTTGGTGTCCTCTTCAATTTTTTTCCACACCCAGTAAGAAAAGGCAAAGAAGGTGAGAATAAGGGTAATGGTGTAAAGCATGGGTTGTATCGGATATGATAAGTCGCCTCTCGTGTACTGTTCAAACGAGTGAAGAAAGATGGAGCTTGTTGTTTGTTTGATCCAAAATCCTTCTGCAACTTTTGTCCACTGATTCCAAATAACACTCCCCCAGAGAAGAATGGTAAGTAGTGGGAACCCCATGATTCCTAACCCTTCTTTTATACTTAGCCTGCTCCTGTTTGCATAAAGCCACCAAACAGCAAAGGCTGTAAAGTTAAATACCCCAAAATTGTGTGTAAGGATTCCAAGGGTTAAAACGATGCCAGCAAGTAGGTTTCTGTTTATTAAAACAAGATAAACCGCTAGGACTGTTAAGAAGGCAAGGAGACTATATGGTCGTGCTTCAAAGGCATACTGAAGGAGAAAGGGATTAAGGAGTACTACAAATGGTAAAAGTATTTGTGCAAATGATAATCGTATAAGTTTTCGTGCAATAAAAAACACCGTTATTGCTGTAAGCACATGGAAAAACAAAGATAAACTCCTTGTGGCAACCTCGCCATTGCCAAATAACAGCATCCAATAATGTAGCAAGATATAGTGGAGAGGCGGCGTGGTGTCTTGTATTGTGAGCCTGATAATTTCTAAAGGGTTCTTTTCTGCGAGTAGGACGCTAAATGCTTCATCTCGCCACAAACTTTGGGTGAGTATTGGTAGCATATGTCCGTATCATACTACACAACCTGGCTTATCCCACCTGAAAGGTGGGATTTGTGCAGGTGGTAAGGCATTTTAAAGACATTTTACACTTCCACCACCACCGGCAGGATCATGGGGCGGCGGCCGGTGCGGTCAAAGAAGAAACGTTCCAGAGTATCGGATACTAACTCCCGCAGATGACGCTCGGAATCGACGTGGCCAAGGCGGCGCAAGACAGTTTGCTTAACTAGGGTTCCCGCCTGGGCCAGCAAATTGGTATTTTCTTTGTTGAAAACAAAACCCCGGCTGATGAGGTCCACGTTTTCGATTTGAGACAGCTGATTTTGTTTGGCTTGAATAACTGCCACCACTACTCCCTCTTCGGCCAAGACTTGACGGTCGCGCAAAACTACATGGCCCACGTCCCCGACCCCCAGGCCGTCGACCATGACGTTTTTAACATCAACCACCGGGCCGGCCTTAACTGTTTCGGATGTCACCTCGATAGTCTGGTTGTACTGCGGCAGAAGGATTTGGGCCTCCTGATAACCCATGGACTGGGCCAGGCGGGAATACTGAACCATGTGGCGGTAAGTGCCGCCGATGGGGATTAAATATTTGGGGCGGGTAAGGGCCATCATGAGCAAGAGGTCTTGCTGACTACCGTGGCCGGAGACGTGCAGGTTGTCGGTGATATTGGAATAAACGACGGTGGCTCCGAGTTTAGAAAGGGAGTCAATTAAAGACTGAGTGGCCGATTCGGTGCCGGGAATATAGTCGGAAGAGAAGACGACTTTGTCGCCAGGTTTGATAACTGCGTCCTGATGTTCGCCCGTAGCTAGCCGTTCCATGGCCGAACCAGTCTGGCCCTGGGAACCGGCTACCAATAAACATAAATTTTGTGGAGGTAAACGGCGGGCCTGTTTGGGATCGACAAATACCCCTTTGGGAACTTTGAGATAGCCCAGGTTTTGAGCTACGTTTAGGTTACGGCCAATGGACCGACCCAGAATGGCCACCCGCCGACCGTGACGGACGGCGGCATCGATAGCCTGGCGGAAACGACTGATATTACTGCCCATGGTGGTGACGATAAATTTGCCGGGGCAGTGGTTAATTTCCCGTTCAAACATTTCTTCCAGAGTTTTTTCGGAAGGAGTGTGTCCCTTGCGTTCACTGCCTAAACAATCGGAAAGAAGAAGGTGAACACCGGAATTGCCGGCGGCGGCGATGCGGCCCACGTCGGGAAGTACGCCATCGACAGGAGAGAAATCAAATTTAAAATCACTGCCGTGATAAACAGTGCCGACGGGGGTGTGAATGATTAAATTAGTAGCATCCGGAATGGAATGGGAAATGCGGGTGGATTCAACTGTAAATTTTCCTAAAGCCAGGGGCTGGCCGGGGATTAAAATATTCACAAGCTTGGGAATCCCTTCGTATTCGGCCAGTTTTTCCATGACCAGGTGGGCGGTAAGTTTGCTGGCATAAACCGGGACATTTTTGAGCTGGGGCAGGATATAGGGCAAGGCGCCGGTATGATCTTCGTGGCCGTGGGTAAGAACCAAAGCTTTGACAGATTTAAGTTTATTCTTGAGATACGAAATATCGGGGATCAATAAGTCTACCCCCAGCATGTCCTCTGTAGGGAAACCGATACCGCAATCGACCAGCAAAATATCATCTCCATATTCGTAGACAAACATGTTGGAGGTAACTTTGCCGAAGCCTCCGAGAGAAATTATTCTTAAATTATCCATATCAAAATAAACTGGTCTGACTGGGAGTATTATCCTCTATTTTTGCTTGGGGCGCCAGCAGATTTTTTAATTTGGCAAAATCGTCTCTGAAGGCGTTCATCATGGTGGTGCCGCGCAGGGCGGCGGCGGGATGATACATGGGGAATATAATTAGTTCATGATAGTAGCGGGCAACGCCGTGAATTTGAGATATGGTCACCCCGGGAATGAATTTGACCATGCTGAAACGGCCCAAGGTAACAATAATTTTGGGGGAGATAATTTTTATCTGCCGGTCCAGCCAGCCGGCACAAGCAGCAATTTCGGCATCAAACGGGTCACGGTTGTCCGGAGGCCGGTATTTAACGATATTAGTAATATATACATCTTCGCGCTTTAACCCTAAAACTTCTTGCAGGATTTTCTCTAACAACATTCCGGCTTGACCAACAAAAGGGCGGCCTTGCTGGTCTTCGTTATAACCGGGGGCTTCGCCGATAAACATAATTTCAGCGTCGGGATTACCTTCTCCCGGCACAGCATGGGTGGCATTTTTGGCAATATCTAAGCCTTTAAAGGTTTTAATTTCCTGGGCAATTTTCTCCAGCTCAGTTTTCTTTTCGTCTGTGGTCATTGCACGGGATTGATCACTTTAATATCTTTCATAGGAAAATGTTTAGTGTTTCTTGTCAAAAGTGTCAATTTGTGAATTTTACATGTAGCGGCTATTAAGTAATCGACAATATTACTATTTATGCTCCTGTATTTCTGCCAATATTCTCCAGCTATTCTAGCAATAGAAAGGTCGATGGGCAATTGGTGATGCAGTTCAAAAAAGCGTCGATTTGAATTCTCTTCACCAGCCAGGGAATTTTTGTAAATTTCGGCTACGGTCAAGATGGAAATCACGGCGGGCGAATTTCCTGTTAATTTAGAAACCAGGTCAATTATCTTTTCGTTTCCGCGCATGATCCAGATAGACACGTCAGAATCAAGGAGATATTTAGTCTTTTTTACCTGACCCATAAGGAATATAAGAATAATCTCGATTGGCAGCAGCCCGGCCCTCATTAACCCAATTAACTATAGAGTCCAGATTTTCCCAACCGGGCCGGTTTCTAATTTTATATTTGTCTTTAAATTCCATAAGCGCTTGGGCGTAGGTCAATTTTTTGGACCGTTTCACTTTTCTGATTTTTTCCCTAGCCGCTGTAACGATAAACTCACTCCTTTTGCGAATAGGAAGTTCAGAGTTTAGCTCCGCCAACAGAGTGTCGGGCATAGTAATATTTATCCGGCTGTGGGTTTGCATATACACACTTTATATCATCGTTATACACACTTGTCAAGTTATAGTCATAAACTAATCAGCCATTGATAACCATAGCCTATCAAAATCACTCTGACAAATTTTCCAACGACCATGGGGATAAAAAATTTCAGATGATCGATCAATCAGTCATTATTTATGATAACAAACTTCGAGTTTAATGCGATCTGGGTCCTCGAAAAAGACGGCGTAATAATCGGGGGTATATTCCGGAAAGAGTTTGGGGCTGTTATAAAGAGTAGGTATCTTCTTTGGTTTAACAAACTCGTTTGCAAATTTTTCTACGTCGTTTTTAGAGGAGACCATAAAGGCAATATGATTTAACCCGGTGCGTTTACGGTGGAATCTGGGGGTCTGGTGTTTTGCCGGTGCGGGAATAATCCAAAAGTCGGTAGTGCTATTTGACATTCCCAACCAAGACTTTCCGCTACTTATGACTTTGTAATCAAGATACTCAAGAAGCTCTTTGTAAAAGGGGAATGAAATATTTTTATCGGAAACATTTATTTGGAGATGATAAACTCTGGCTTTCATCAATAAGTGGGCAGGAATTGCTTCAAATTATCAGCCGTAACATAAAATTCTTTGCCTTTGCCTTCGACGATTAATTTGGCGGTTTTACGGACGACACCCTGGATGGTGCGCTCGAGAGTTCTAATACCGGCGTCGAAGCCTAAGGGGCGGACGATTTGGGGCCAGACGGCGTCGTCGATTTTGAGGGCAGTTTCGGGAAGAGAAGCGTTTTTAATCTCGGCCGGCAGGACGTAATCGCGGGCGATTTTGATTTTTTCCTCGTCGTTGTAGGAGGGCATGGTCAGAGGCTCGAGACGGTCCATGACGGCAGTACTAATATTGGTGGTGTTGTTGCAAGTAGCAATAAAAAGGACTTGGGAGAGGTCAAAAGGATAATCTAGATAATGGTCGGTAAAACCGGCATTTTGTTCGGGATCTAAGAGCTCGACCAAAACACCCATAATTTCAGAGCGGGCCGATTCGGCCACCCGGTCGATTTCGTCCAGTAATATTACCGGGTTTTTGGCTTGGGCCCGGCGAATGTTTTTGATAATTTGGCCCGGCTCGGCATCGGGATAAGCCCGGGATTGGCCGCGCAGGTCTAAAGCTGATCCCATACCGCCAAAAGGAATGCGCACGAACTTTCTCCCCATAGCTTCGGCGATACTTTTGGCCAAAGTGGTTTTGCCGGTACCCACCAGACCGACTAACAATAAAATCGGAGCGTGATAAATGGTGCTTTTTTGCTGATTCAAAATCAAAACAGAGAGATATTCTAAAATGCGCTGTTTTAAGTCTTCCAGACCATAATGGTGCTGATCTAAAATTTGCTTGGCGTGACCTAAATCTAAAATATCTTTGGTGGTTTTGTCCCAAGGAAGATTGGTAATCCAATCTATATAGTGAGCTGCCTGTTCGGGGTTGATGCCGCGGGTTAAAATTTCTTCGGCTTTAGCCCGCAGGTCATCCGGCAGCGTGGCAGTCTTTAACTTGTCATCCATCAGTTTAAGTATATCTCATGAGTACCAATATTGTGGATTAATACTTCAGAGTGATCAGCTTTAGTAAATTTAAAAATTATTAATAAATCTGGGGCGATAGTCATGGAAAACCAGCCACTAAACTTTTCCTCAAAACTCGGAGAAATCGGTGGTAGACTTAAGCTTGCCCGCCTTAAAGTCTGCTTCAGTTTTCTTAATCCCCATTAATAGGGTTTCATCTTCTAATTCCTGGATTCTGTCTAAGATTCTTTGCAGCTTTTTGACATTCAGCATGGCTACTTCCGGTTTGTTATTACGCATCACAACCACTGGCTGGTTTCCAGATTTGGCCAGGTTTAGAATTCGGGCCGAATCCCGTTGTAAATCGGAGGCAGAAACTAAAGTAGGAAGAATGTTCATGTTTACATAATATGTTATGTATTAAAGTATGTCAAGAAGTATGTATTAAAAGCGGCGGCGTTGGGGAGCACGGAAGGGGCCACGACTGTCGTCGCGACGGGGGGCAAAGTCACGGCGGGGCCCCATGGGCCTGGCTTCACGAGGCTCACGGGCTTTGACCAGGGGTTGGCCGGCGGCATCGAAAAGCATGGAGAGGCTGATACGGTTTTGGGCGTCGATTTCGATGACCCAGACGCGGACTTTGTCGCCTTCGTGAACGATGGTATTGGGATCCGCTACAAAGCCCTGGGCCATTTGAGAAACATGCACCAGACCATCTTTGCCGGGCAGAATATTTACAAAAGCTCCAAAGGGCTGAATGCGGGCCACCGTGCCTTCGTAAATTTCCCCCGGTTTAGCCTCCTGGCCGAGAGAGCTAATCCAACCAATGGCATTGTTGACGCCATCCTGGTCGGTACCGGAAACAAATACGGAGCCATTATCATTAACATCGATTGACACACTGAAATCGGCCATGAGTTTCTTGATGACTTTGCCGCCCGGACCAATCAGCTCACCGATTTTGTCCACGGGGATGGTGACCACATGAATCTTGGGAGCATATTGAGACAATTGTTTCCGGGATTCGGGAAGGACTTTGAGCATGGCGTCGAGAATTTGCGTCCGGGCAATTTTGGCCCTGGCGAATGTGGCTTCACAAACCTCCAAAGTTAATCCGGGAACTTTGACGTCTAATTGAATGGCGGTGATACCGGTTTGGGTGCCGGCGATTTTAAAATCCATATCACCATAGTGATCTTCATTCCCGTTAATATCTGTCAGGAGCTGGTTGTCAACCAGACCGATAGAAATGCCGGCCACAGGAGCAATGATAGGGACTCCGGCGTCCATCAAAGATAATGTTGAGCCGCAGGTACTAGCCATGGAAGTGGAACCATTGGAGCTCATAATTTCGGAGACAACTCTAATGGCATAGGGAAAGTCTGTTTCGGCGGGAATAACCGGAACCAGGGCCTTTTCGGCCAAGGCTCCATGACCGATTTCCCGACGACCAGGCGAACCCATGCGGCCGGTTTCTCCGGTAGAAAAAGGCGGAAAATTATAATGGTGCATGTAACGCTTGGTGTCTTCCCCTTCAGCGGATTCCAGGGATTGAGACAGGGAGGGGGCGCCTAAGGTGGTGACGACTAGAGCTTGGGTCTCTCCACGCTGGAAAATGGCCGAACCATGAACCCGAGGCAGGACTCCAACTTCGACATTTAGAGGACGGACTTCGTCTAACTTGCGGCCGTCTGCCCGCTTACCGGCCAGAATGTTTTTGCGGAAAGTGGCGGAAAACAATTCTTCGACTATTTCTTTGACTTCGGCTTGGTCCTTGGAGTCAAAACTTAAAATAAGAGGTTCTATTTCGGCTTCATCTTGCAAATTTTTAGCGGCTTTTTGCACCCGGGAAACTAGTTCCGGATTGCGCTCTTTGGCAGGAACAGGCAGCTTATCTTTACCCACCTCTTTGACCAGACCGTTAATTAGAGAAATGATTTTCTTGTTTTCAGTAAACCCGGTTTTCAAAGCTTCCAGGACAGTGGCCTCGGGGACTTGATTGGCTCCGGCTTCGATCATAGGAATAACGGTGTCGGAGCTGGTAACAACTAAATCCAAATCCGCTCCGGCGCGGTTTCCGTTTTCCGGGTTAAGCACCAACTGACCGCCGGCCAAGCCCATCCGGACCGCGGCTACGGGTCCGTTCCAGGGAATCGGGGAAATAGCCAAAGCGGCCGAAGTGGCAACGAGACCCAAAACGTCGGCATCATTGGCAGTATCTACGGAGAGGACCGTGATAATTACCTGGACTTCATTTTTAAGATTTTTAGGAAAAAGAGGGCGGATGGAACGGTCGATAAGCCGGCCGGAAAGAACTTCGGCGTCAGTGGGACGGCCTTCACGCTTAACCCAACGCGAGCCTTTAATGCGGCCGCCGGCGTACAGTCGCTCCTGGTACTCGACAGACAAAGGAAAATAATCTTTTTTCAGGTCTTGGTTACCCAGAACGACGGTGGCCAAAAGCGAGGTGTCCCCATAACGGGCAAAAACGGCGCTGGTGGCGCGAGAAGCGAAACGGCCCACTTCCAAGGTTAGTGTACGTCCGGCTAATTCTAAAGTTTTACTGACTAATTTCATTTGGATAAACTTAATTTCTTAGACAGGTCATTATATCTTTTAATGTCCTTCTTTTGTAAGTAGAATAATAGCCGGCGGCGTTTGTTGACCATGGACAACAGCCCCCGGCGGGAATGCTCGTCTTTTTTGTGGGCCTGCAAATGCCCGACCAGTTTGGTGATTTTTTCGGTCAGCAGGGCGGCTTGAACTTCGGGAGAACCGGTGTCCCCTTTGCCTTGGGCAAATTTCTTGATGACGTCTACTTTTGATTTAGGGTCTAGTGCCATAATAAATGTAAGAGGTAGGGCGGGAGCGAGTTTCTAATTGCGAAACAAACTTCCGTTAATGTCTCTTACTGCCGGTATTATAACACAAATTATGAAACTGTGGTGCCGGAAAAGACTTTGGGGGTGTACCAATCCGGAGATGGTTCAGGATTAGTTGGTTCCGGCGTGTAGACGTCGTGGCGGCGGGCGCCGTGGCGCATAAGAATAGCGGCAGCTTCAGCGGTAGACTTTTCCATTCCGGCTAAAAGATTGGAGGCCGCGTCGGAGGAAATAGGAAGCTTGAGAGTCTCAAGAAGATGAGTAGTTTCTTCTGAACCAACCAGGCAAAATTGTTTAGTTTGGGCAAAAACTTCCGGAACTTCCGCCCCGCCAACCAGGATGACTAAATCGGCCTGGGTGCCGCCGGAAATGAAATTTAATTTATGGTGATCAAGACCTGGAGTGTTGGGTTTAGGGGTGATAACCAGGTTTAATTCACCCCGGTCGTCTAAATGATAACTGACCTTATCCACAATCTCTGTCTGACCGGGAAAGGTGATGACTAGGTTGCGGCTGCCGAAATTAGAAATGATTGTGTCTGCTCCCACCAGGCGGTGAAATTCCACGGTCATGGGGTCGGCACAGGTGACAGAGGTGGGTTTACCGAACTGATCCAGGCACAGCTTGAGGGCCAGGGCGGCAGCCACGGCATCGTAGGATGGGTTTTTGGGAAGGAGAACAACTACCGAATGAGCAGAATCCAGCAGGCCCTTAAATTGATTGGTATCAACTGGCGCCATGGATAATGACGGCTATTATAATATCGCCGATCTTGAAGTCAACAGGGGGAGAAAAAACAGCTCCGAATTCCTGGCCGGTTTTAATTTTTTCTACCTCGTTTTTGCCGGTTTTAAGGGATTTTATTTTGGTAAGCTTGTCACCAACCCGGATTGAATTGATTTTGAGTATTTCTCCTTCGGTACATTTACACCCGGCCACCCGCAAGTTATCTATTTTGAACTCTACCAAGACTTGGGCCCGACCAGTAATGGTTTCTGTTTCTTGGGGGTGAACAAGTTTTTCGACAGCGTCTAATAATTCATAGATGATATTAAAATTCCGGATGGTTATTTTTTCGGTTTCGGCTAACTTGGCTACGCTCCCTGGAATTTTGACGCCAAAACCAAACAAGCGGGCGCCAATGGACTGGGCCATCAAGACATCCGACTCGGTAATATCTCCCGTGCCGGAGAATACAACTTCGATTTCAGCGGGCAATGAAGCCAGGATGGCCTCGAGAGAACCTAGAGTGTTGGCCTTTAAAATCAACTTTATTTCTCCAGATACCTCACCCTTGCGTCCCTCTCCTACTTTAGGAGAGGGAAATGAGGGAGAGGTATTAATTTTGTCAGTCAGTACGGATCCCGCAGGAATCACGGAAGTTAGGCCCAATATTTCTACGGGAGTAGAAGGCGGAGCGGGGTTAACAGACAGGGCTTTGGCTTTGCCAACTAATTTGTCTAAAAACAGCTTCTGGCCAACGCGCAAGGTGCCGTTTTTGACGATGACGACAGCCAGAGGACCGCGACGAGTATCAAGATGAGATTCTAAAACCACCGCCTCTAATGGACCGGATGGGTCAGAAGTTGGAGGTTGGAGGCTGGAAACCAAATTAACCATTTCTATAAGTTCAGGCAAGCCCTGGCCAGTTTTGGCAGACACGGGAATGGCAGGCACGTCACCCCCAAAACCTTCAACTAGGACTTCATTTTCAACTAATTGGGATTTGACTGTCTCTGCGGAAGCACCGGGTAGATCCATTTTAGTAATGGCCACTATCATGGGGATGCCCGCGGATTTAATAGTGGCAATAGATTCTTGAGTTTGGGGCATAACCCCGTCTACGGCGGAAACTACCAGAATTGCTAAATCTGCAATTTTGCCTCCGCGGGCGCGCATTTGAGAAAAAGCGGCATGGCCAGGAGTGTCGATGAAAGTAATATTGTTTACTTGAAAAGCTTGAGTGCTTTGAGTTATGCCGCCAACCTCATGGGCAACGACATCGGTTTTTCTAAGAGCGTCAAGAAGAGAAGTTTTACCATGATCTACATGGCCCAAGATGACAACGATGGGTGGTCTGGTTTGCATCTCATTTTTCGCTCTTGATATCAATGTGATAGCCGGTGAGCTTGCCGGCTAGTTTGGCATTTTGGCCTTCGCGGCCGATGGCTAGGGATAGCTGGTCTGCTGGGGCGGTAACTTCAGCAGTAGCTTTTTTGGCATTGACCTTGACAGTCAGACCTGTAGCAGGAGATAGGGCGGAAGCAATGAATTTATCCGTCTCTTCACTAAATTGAACTATATCTATTTTTTCTCCGTTAAGCTCGCCTATAACGGCCTGAACCCGGACGCCTTTTTGGCCCACACAAGAACCTACCGGATCCACGCCGGACTGGTGAGAATAAACGGCAATTTTAGTCCGAGATCCGGGGTCGCGGGCGATAACTTTGATTTCGACGGCTCCGGAATTAACCTCGGGAACCTCTCTTCTGAATAATTCTTTGATCAGGCCGGTGTTGGCCCGGGAGACAACCACTTCCCGGCCGCGCAGGGAGTCGCGGATACTGTCCAGATAAAAGGTCAGGCGCTGGTTAATGTGATAGTCTTCGGAATAGACCTGTTCAGCAGGAGGCATGACGGCTTCGGTTTTACCAATGTCTACGATAATTTCGTTACCGATGAAGCGCAGAATCATGCCGTTGGCCAAAGTATTTAAGCGTTTTTCATATTCAGCGACGGTGGCGGCTTTTTCGGCTTCGCGGATCTTTTGCAGGATGACTTGCTTGGCAGTTTGAGCGGCAATACGGCCGAAACCGGGAGGGGTGATATCAGCTTTCTTTTTGCCGTCGATCACATATATCCGGGCCTCACCTGATTGAGAATTTAAGTCCACGTCGTAGATTTTGGTTTCGTCGTACTGGTCGGGGTGGTCTTTTCTGAAAGCGGCAATAATTGCCTGTTTGATTGTATCCAAAACTACCTCCGGGTCCAGGTTGCGCTCGTGCGCTACCTGATTTAAAGCGGAGGCAAATTCAGTTCTTGCTTGTAAAACTTTGGCCATACAGTGGCCAATTTTAACAGAAGATGAATAGTTATACCACCCCCTCGTCCCCCTCCTAATCTAGGAGGGGGTAAGTTCGTTTCTAATCCGATCTACGACTTTATCTAAATTGGATTGGAGTTCCCAATTCCAAAATCTGATGACTTTGATGTTAAAAGCCTCTAAATATCTGGTTCTGTACAAATCATATTTGTAATTTTGCTTGTGTTGCTCACCGTCGAGTTCTATAGCAAGTTTTTTCTCTGGGCAGTAAAAATCCAGAATATAAAAAGTCACACTGTGTTGACGACGGAATTTGAAACCGAGACGACTACCTTTTAATTGGTTCCAAAGCAGTCTCTCCTCTTTCGTGCCATAATTCCTGGATCTTTTTCGTTTGAGTTTTAGTTTAGGAGTATTGAAAATAAATTCTCTTCTCACAGACTTAGTGTATCATTAAACAAATGTATTACTGTCTAGTTCATTATCCAGACATCGACATAGAAAAAATTCAAGGGATTAGGAAAAAATATGACCCCACGTTTCGCCTAATAAATCCTCATATAACTTTGGTGTTCCCCACTCCAAACATTGTGAACGAACCACAATTGATTAAACATATTCGGGAAGTGTTGGGTTCCTGGAGAATTTTTAATATTCACTTATCGGGATTTAGGAAATCTTGGGACAATTGGCTGTTTTTAAATGTGGCGGAAGGAGCTAGTGAAATTAGCAAACTCCATGCCGAACTGTATACGGGAATGCTTCGACCATTTTTGAGAGAAGATATCCCCTTCACCCCCCATGTCTCTCTTGGACTATTCACAATAGACGCTTATAACTTGAAAGATCCAAAACAAGCAAAATTTGACGAAGATGGTTATAAAAAAGCTCTGACCGAAGCAGAAGGCTTAAATATGAATTACATATCAAAACTAAATAAACTGACTCTTATAAAACTAGACAACAACCTTGCAAAAATAATTGAAAGTGAAAGCTTCCCCCTCCTAAGTTAGGAGGGGGACGAGGGGGTGGTACTAGAAAGTGTCTGCTAATTCCTCCAATAAACGCTTTTGTTCGTGAGAAAGGTGGGCGGGAAGGTCGATGACGAGTCTAATATAGAAGTCGCCGCGATTGAGAACACCTTTGCCGGCCAGCCTGACCATGGTTCCGGGTTGAGTACCGGAGCGGATTTTAAGTTTTAAATTTTCCTCTAAGGTCGGCACTGAAGTAGTACCGCCGAGAATGGCCAGGGTAAAGGGAATTTTGTGATCTATATAAATATCTGCTCCGTCGCGGCGGAAGACCGGGTCGGGTTCAACTTCGAAAGTAATGTCAAAATCGGTAAAACGCAGGTGAGTCCCGGTATCAGCGCCGGCCGGAATTTTGATGGCGTGAGTCCGGCCGTCGATAGTCACACTTTCGGTGCCGCCTTTGACGGCGGTCAGGAAGGGAATGCGCAGAGAATAATGGGGCTTGGCGGGCCGGCCGCGGTCAAAGGGCGAAGCGCCGCCGAAGAATTGCTCAAAAATTTCAAAAGGATCTCCCATATCCCCGAAAGGATTTTGCCCGCCAGATGTGGAGTAATAGTATTGAAAGGGACCTTGCTGTTGAAAACCGCCAAAACCGGCACCGCCGGGGGGGGTATGGCCAAACTGGTCATATGTCTGCTTCTTTTGGGGGTCAGACAGAATCTGATATGCTTCATTAATTTCTTTAAATCTCTCTTCGGCTTCGGAGGATTTGTTTTTGTCGGGGTGCCACTGCATGGCCATTTTGCGGTAGGCTAATTTGATCTGAGCGTCAGAAGCGTTTTTAGAAACGCCCAAGATATCGTAATAGTCACGTTTAGCGGCCATAGTTATACTGGCAATTGTACCCCAAGACTGCTAATGATGCCAGTGTGTTAAAATTACGTGCTATGGCTTCGGATGTGAAGACTATTAATAGGATGGTGCCGTTGGATCGGGTGCGGAATATTGGCATAATTGCCCATATTGACGCCGGAAAAACCACCACTACGGAACGGATTTTGTTTTATACCGGTAAATCCTACAAGATCGGAGATATTGACGAGGGCGACACGCAAATGGACTGGATGGAGCAGGAACGGGAACGGGGAATTACTATCGTCTCGGCGGCCACGACTACTTTCTGGACGGTGAACGACCCGGCCTCCCCTGTCCAAAACGGCTCGTACCGGATTAACATTATTGACACTCCGGGACATGTGGACTTTACGGCGGAAGTGGAAAGATCCTTGCGCGTTTTGGACGGAGCGGTGACTGTGTTGGATGCGGAAGAAACCGTGCAATCGCAAACAGAAACGGTGTGGCGGCAGGCGGATAAATATAAGGTGCCGCGGATTATTTTTGTAAACAAAGTGGACAAACTGGGAGCAAATTTTGAAGGCACGGTGAAAGCGGTTATTGACAAGCTGGGAGCCAACCCGGCAGTCATGGCCTATCCTATTGGAGCAGAAAATACATTCCGCGGAGTGGTCCTGCTTTTAGAAAGAAAGGCCTCGATTTGGCAGGGAGATGAAACCGGGGCCAAGTTTGTAGAGGAAGATGTGCCGGCAGAGATGAAAGACGTGGTGGAAAAATGGCGGGTGAAATTAATCGAACAAATTTCGGAAACTGATGATGATTTATTAAGCAAGTTTTTGGCCGGAGAAGAACCCAGCATTGCCGAATTGAAAATAGCACTGCGTAAAGCCACGATCGCTTATAAATTGGTGCCCGTATATTCCGGGGCAAGTCTTCGCAACAAAGGGGTGCAGCCATTACTGGACGCGGTAGTGGAATATTTACCTTCTCCGGTGGACATTGATCACGTTAAGGGGATTAATCCCAAGACCGGAGGCGAAGAGATCAGAAAAACTATTAATGAAGAAAAATTCTGCGGGCTGGCCTTTAAGATCCAAACCGATCCGCATGTGGGACGGCTGACATACCTAAGAATTTATTCAGGAAAGTTAGAAGCGGGCCAGGGAGTATACAACGCCACTAAAGATAAAGAAGAGCGGATCTCGCGGATGCTTTTGATGCACGCCAACAAGCGGGAAGAAATCGACGCTGCCTACGCGGGAGAAATTGTGGCTCTGGTGGGACTGCGGGAGACGAGTACAGGACATACTCTATGCGAGAAAAGCGCACCAATTGTACTCGAGTCTATTACGTTTCCGGAACCGGTAATTTCTTTGGCTATCGAGCCAAAAACTAAACAAGATCAGGAAAAAATGGGGATGGCTCTGAATAAGCTGTCTGACGAAGACCCGACTTTCCGGATCAAGTCTAACTTGGAGACGGGGCAAACGATTATTTCCGGAATGGGAGAACTGCATCTGGAAATTATCGTGGACCGGATGAAGCGGGAATTTGGGGTGGAAGCGGCTACTGGCGCTCCCCAGGTGGCTTATAAAGAGACTATCAGGAAAACCGCCGAGGCAGAGGGAAAATATATCCGCCAGTCCGGCGGACACGGGCAGTATGGTCATTGTTGGATCAAACTGGAGCCGCTGCCCCGGGGGACCGGTTTTGAGTTTGAAGATGCTATTAAGGGCGGAGCTATCCCTTCTGAATTTGTTCCGGCTATTGAAAAGGGGGTCAAGGAGGCCATGGAAAATGGGGTGCTGGCCGGTTTTCCGGGGGTGGATATGAAGGTCACTTTATTCGACGGAACCTATCACGATGTGGATTCCTCGGAAATGGCATTTAAAATCGCCGGGTCGATGGCATTTCAACATGGGGTAAAGTTGGCTGATCCGTGTTTGTTGGAGCCGATCATGAAAGTGGAGGTGTCCACCCCGGAAGAATATATGGGGGACGTGATCGGAGATTTATCCAGCAAGCGGGCGCAGATTTTGGGAACTGATAAACGCGGGCACCTGACGATTATTAACGCTTACGTGCCTCTGGCTGAACTGTCGGGTTATTCCACTAAACTGCGGTCCATGTCCCAGGGCCGGGCTACTTATTACATGGAGCCGTCCCACTACGAAGAAGTCCCCCGTAACATCGCCGAGAACATCATTACTAAATCTGGTAAAGTAGCGGTTTAGGTGTAGTGGTTGTTGATATCGACTATTTCAATTTCGGTTGATGAAACAAAAATAAAGATGATCCGATATTTACGATGGAAAATCCCACCTGAAAGGTGGGATTAGAACCAAGGGGTTCTCTCGCAAATACAAAGACTTTGTCGATCAAAATACCTTTGTAAATCTTTCCGTAACGGATTAGCCCGCATATAAAGAAGATCTCGAAAATCCTTTTACTACACTTTTGATAAATTTATCGTTGTATTTACCACTTTTTCTTAGCTCGTCTTCAATTTCATTCAATGGAATTTTGACGAAGGGTTTAAGCTCAATTCGGTCTGTAAAATATTTACGCAACAGCGCCCGAAAAAACTCAGACCGGGTAGCCCCTTGACTTTTTGCTTCAGTGTCAACCTGGATAATAAACTGGGTTGGCAATGAAATTGTTAAAGTTGCCATGTTGTTGATATTTAACAATATTTAACAATAGTCCGGTTATTTGTCAGGTTTGATATACTTATCAGATGAGTAAGTGGGTTTGGATTCTCTTGGTAGTTTTGGTAACAGGGGGAGTGATGTGGTGGGTAGTGAGTAGTGGGGGAAATTTACCAGGAGAGGCGGTGGCGGATCAGGGACGGGAGCATTGGGACCATGCCAAACTCGATGAGTTAAAATATAATTCAAATCCCCCAGTTTCCGGACCGCATGATGCGGATTGGATTAGGCCGGGAATTTACGGAGAACCGCAGGACAAGTATAAATTAATCCACTCACTCGAACACGGTTATGTGATCGTGCACTACAATTACGCTCCGGGGCAAGTGTTGACAGATTTTGCCAAGAAAATGGGGTTAAAAAAATTGATTGTCCAGCCAAATCCGACGATAGATAAACCAATTATTTTAGTGGCTTGGGACAGAATGCTAAAGATGGATACTTTCGACGAAAAACTGGCAGAAAAGTTTGTGAAAGCTTTCCGCAATAAAGGCCCGGAAGCCACAATGGAATAATTTGGGGCTTGCGTAGAAAAATCTTATCGTTTAGAATTGAGGGCGTCATATGGCTACTTTTGTCAGAAATAAACCCCACGTCAATATCGGAACCATTGGTCACGTGGACCACGGTAAGACAACTTTGACGTCGGCTATAACTATGGTGCTGGCTAAAAAGGGAATGGCCACAGCTAAAAGATATGATGAGATCGATTCGGCTCCGGAAGAAAAGGCCCGCGGAGTAACCATTAACCTCTCCCATCAGGAATACGAAACCGAAAAAAGACATTACGCCCACATCGACGCTCCGGGACACGCTGACTACATCAAAAATATGATTACGGGCGCGGCCCAAATGGACGGAGCCATTTTGGTGGTATCCGCTCCGGACGGACCTATGCCCCAAACCCGGGAACACATCCTGCTGGCTAAACAAGTAAATGTGCCCGCTATTGTAGTCTTTTTGAACAAATGCGATATGGTAGACGACGCGGAACTATTGGATCTGGTGGAAATGGAAGTCCGGGAACTCTTAACTAAATATGGATTCCCCGGCAACGACGTGCCTATCATCCGCGGATCAGCTCTGAAAGCCACTGAAGGAGATCCTAAAGCGGAGGAAGCAATTTTGGAACTGGTAAAGAAAGTGGACGAATATATCCCTGATCCGGTACGGGAACTGGACAAGCCGTTTTTGATGCCGGTGGAAGACGTCTTTTCTATCAAAGGCCGGGGCACCGTGGTGACGGGCAGAATTGAGCGCGGAAAAGTAAAGGTTAACGATACGGTAGAAATCGTAGGTATCAAAGCTACCCAATCTACCGTGGTCACGGGGGTAGAAATGTTTAGAAAGCAGCTGGACGAGGGATTGGCCGGAGACAACGTGGGCATATTGTTACGGGGAATTGAAAAAGATCAAGTAGAACGAGGCCAAGTTTTGGCCAAGCCGGGCACGATTACCCCCCACACAGAATTTGAGGCCGAAGTGTATGTCTTAACCAAGGAAGAGGGCGGACGGCACACCTCTTTCTTCTCCGGATACCGGCCCCAATTCTACATCCGGACTACCGACGTAACCGGCGAGGTGACTCTGGCAGCCGGAGTAGAGATGGTGATGCCGGGAGACAACGCCAAGGTGAAAGTAAAGCTGATTGCTCCGGTAGCTTTGGAAGAGGGACTGCGGTTTGCTATCCGTGAAGGCGGCAAGACCGTGGGAGCAGGCGCGGTGACCAAGATCATCGCTTAACTCGTTAGCACTTTAATATGGCAAAAGGAAGACTACGTGTCCGCTTAAAGTCCTTTGATCACCGGGTCATTGACGAAACAGCGGCCAAAATATTGGAAACGGCTTTAGCCACTGGCGCTAAAGTATCGGGTCCCATTCCTTTGCCTACCGACCGAAAATTGATAGTGGTGACTTCCTCACCGCATGTGGATAAAAACGCTCGGGAACATTTTGAAATGCTGGTGCACAAACGCCTAATCGATATTATTGATCCCACCCCCAAAACAATCGAGTCTCTCTCCAATTTGGATCTGCCAGCGGGAGTGGATATTGAGATTAAGATGTAAGTTATGAGAAGAGAAAAAGATACGGTTCCCGTGAATGCTAGATTGATTATAGCTCTGGGATTAATTTTAGGGGAAGAAACAATTAAGGGAACTGATGCAAAAAGCCAGCCTGCGATATCAAGAGCAGGAAAAATACTGCGTCACGCTTTTAAAACCAGGAAAATGACTGAGAATGAAAGATTGGCAGTTCAGAGAGCGGTGAATAGTATCGATGCTGACCAATCTGATTGATAAGCAAGCTTATTATTGAGCAACCATAACCGCCTAAATTTTCGTCTCCATCCCACCTGAAAGGTGGGATTTATGGGATTTACCTTCTTATTGAGATTAAGATGTAAATCTGGTATACTTCCCGCACTGTGATATTGCAGGGCGCATACTGCGGATAACGTAAGTGCGGACGGCGAGCTTTATAAAAGTGCCTTCCGGCACTTTTTTTGTGCATATGTTGAATACTATTTTTGCTAAAAAAAAGGAGATGACTATGAGATACACCCCTGATGGGAAACAGGCGGGGGTAACCGTGCTGTCCATTTTGCCAACTAGTGATGCCGGATCACGCACTGTTGAAAAACATGGATATGAAGC
>Ga0082335_1001916_pt1 | contig 41263 bp, 32 predicted proteins | sample Subgrocontami58m_FD_72375 | JGI IMG/M metagenome (GOLD analysis project Ga0082335, IMG submission 72375) | Subsurface groundwater microbial communities from S. Glens Falls, New York, USA - GMW37 contaminated, 5.8 m (SPADES assembly) (version 2) ...
GGCCTGCGACGACGCGAGCGCCTGGGCGTCAGTATTGGCGACAAGGAAATCGACGCCCGACAGACCAGAGGTGATCATATTGTTGACGGCGTTGCAGCCGCCGCCGCCGATGCCGCAAACCATGATGCGGGGCTTCAATTCCCTGAGTTCGGGAGCTTTAAGGTTGATCGTCATCTGCCAGGCCTCTCACCATTGCGTCACAACTCGGCGCCCGTTGTCCTTTGCCCCTGGACGCCCGGTCGCCGAACGCGTCGTCCTTGGCAATCATGCTCGGCGCGTCGAATGGCGCGCCGGGTCGAAAGAATCACTTCCACGCGATACTAGAAGCTTTCTCTTAACCATCTCCCTACGCGCGAGATGTATCCGTCAGTTCCCGTCGCCGCGCGCTCGACTCGGCGCGGCTCGAAATATTCATGCGCGGCGACTTGCGGATAGACGAGAAGGCCGGCGGCGGCCGCGAAGGCGGGGCTCTTCGAGGAATCAGGCAAGCCTTCGACGCCGATCGGCCGTCCGACCCGAACCTGGCCGCCGAGAATGCGGCGCGCCGCCTCGGCGACGCCTGTGAGCTGGCTTGCGCCGCCCGTCAGCACGATGCGTCGGCCAGGACCGCTCGGATGGCCGGCCTTCGCCAAGCGGTCGCGCAGGAACTCCAACGTTTCCTCGATTCGTGGACGGATGATGCGCACGAGATGCGATTTCGGCGCATGCGCCTTGTGATCGCTCTCGCCGACGTGATCGAAGGAAATGGTTTCGCGCTCGTCTGAGGTCGATGCGATCGCCGAGCCGTGAAAGGTCTTCAGCCGCTCCGCGTCGGAGAGCCTCGCGTCGAGTCCGCGCGCGATGTCCATTGTGACGTGGGCCCCGCCAAGCGTGACGGCGTCAAGGTGAATCATCTCGCCTCGGGCAAAGACGGCCACGGACGTTGATCCAGCGCCCATGTCGACGACCACGACGCCCATCTCGGCCTCGTCGGGTTCGAGCGTGGAGAGCCCGGCGACATAAGGCGCGGCGGCCATGGCTTCGACGCTGAGATGGCTGCGCTCGACGGCGACGAGAAGATTGCGGGCGGCGGCCTGATCGCAGGTCGCGACGTGGAGATCGACCGCGAGCTCTTCGCCGATCATGTCCTTGGGCTCTCGGATGCCGGACACGCCGTCGAGCGAAAAGCCTGTTGGCAGCGAGTGCACGGCGACGCGGCCGCGATTGAGATGATGCGCGGCCGAAGCTTCGAGAACCCGATGAATATCGTGTTCGGCGACTTCACGGCCACCGATGACGCGTTTCGCCTGAAAATGCTGCGAGGACAGTCGGCCGCCCGACGCCGTGACAATGACGCGCTCCACCTGCATGCCGGCCATGCGCTCGGCGGCGTCCACGGTTTGCCGGATCGCGGCGTCGGCGGCGTCCATGTCGACCACGAGGCCGTTCTTCACGCCCAGAGAGCGCTGATGGCCAATGCCAACGACGCGAACGCGATGCGTGCGCCAATCGCCGGGCGCGACCGCGCCGAGCGGCGTGAGCCGCGCGATCAGGCAGGCGATCTTCGACGTGCCGACGTCAAGCGCCGCGAAAGTCGCCGAGCGACGCGGCGAGAGCGGCTTCATGCGCGGTGGGACACCAGGGGAATTCATGCAGCTAACCACCACTCTTGGTCGACTTGCGCGGCGCAAGCTGCGCTTCGCGCGCCGCAGCGGCCTCTTCCGTCAGCCTTACGCTGACGCGATCGGGAATGCGCAAGTCGATGAACATGACGTCCTTGTCGAGGATCCGCGCCTCTCGCTGCAGCCGCGCGAGCGTCTCCAACGCGCCGGATGGACCAATCTCCGGCAGTTTCACCGTGACGCCGTTCGTCATCTCGAAGTTCCAGCGGCGTCCCGCGACGAGCACGCCGGCCTTGATCCGATGCGCAAGGTCGCCGGCCTTCGTCATCAGCATGAGAAATTCGAGTAGCCGCTTCTGCGCGCCTTCGCCGACGACGAACGGCAGACCGAGATAGCGCTGGTCGCGCAATTCATCGATCGGCACCCCGTCTTCGGAAATGACGGCGACGCGTCCGTCGCGCTGCCACAAGGCGCTTGGCTGCCGCTCTTCGATCGCGATGACCAGGCGATCGGGGTAGAGCTTCATCACCCGCGCGGATTTGACGAGGGGGACCTGCATCAGCCGGTCGCGCACCGCCGTCGCGTCGAGAAAGGGCAAGGAGTTTCGCGGCCCGACGCCTGCAGCGTCGAGGAGTTCGCGTTCGGTCAAACGCGATTGACCGGTGATGGTGACGGCGGAAATCGGAAACCCGGCGACGCGCCCCGCTATGTCGTAGAGCTCGCCCTCGCTCGCGACGAGAGCGGCATAGCCGCCGTTCTCGACGAATCCTACCGCGCCGATCGCGGCGAAGAGCGCAAGCGTCGCCAGCGCGCCGACGCCAGGACGGCCCAGCAAGGCGAGGCGCGAGAGGAGACGTCCACCGCGGGTTCTTCGCGCCGACGCGCGCGGAGCGACCGCTGCGGCGGCGGGAACGGCTGCCGGCGGGATGGTCGCAGCGGCGGCGGCCGCCAAGGCGTATGGCGCTTCTCCGGGAACGATGGGGACGAGCGAGTGCCGAGCCGAAAATGACTCTCTCAACGATCGCAGGATGCGTCTTCCACCATCCATCTGACCAACTCGCCGAATGAAAAACCTGCGTATGCCGCCATTTCTGGCACGAGCGAGGTCTCCGTCATTCCCGGCTGCGTGTTCACTTCCAACACGACGAGCTCGCCCGTACCTCCGGGGCGGTCGTCGTATCGGAAGTCCGCGCGACTGACGCCGCGACAGCCGAGAGCTCGGTGAGCCTCAAGGGCCAAATGTTGGACCTCTTGGTAAATATTTTGTTTAAGATTTGCCGGAAGGACGTGTTTCGAGCCGCCCTTGGCGTATTTGGCGTGATAATCGTACCAGCCGCCGTCAGCAGCGAGAATTTCGACCACGTCGAGAGCCTTGTCGTTCATGACGGCGCATGTGAGTTCGCGGCCGGCGATGAACTGCTCCGCGAGCATCATGTCGCCATGTGTCCAATCCTCACGCCATAATTCCTGCGGGGGATGCTCTTGGCCCTCGCTGACGATGAAGACGCCGAAGGAGGAGCCTTCGGAGACGGGCTTTAGGACATAAGGAAGGGGCAGCGCGTGCGCCTTGGCGGCGTCCAGCCTGTGCAGAACGCGCCCTTTTGGCGTCGGAACGCCGGCGGCCGCCATCACCGTCTTCGCGATATCCTTTTTCATCGCCACCGAAGAGGCGAGCACGCCCGAGTGCGTATAAGGGATGCGCAGTAGCTCCAGCGCGCCCTGAATGCAGCCGTCCTCGCCAAACTTGCCATGAAGCGCATTGAAGGCGACATCGGGTTTGAGCGCCGCAAGAACATTCGCGACGTCATGCCCCGCATCGACGCGGGACACTTGAAATCCCTGCTCTTCGAGGGCTTTCGCGCAGGCCTCGCCCGAGCGCAAGGAAATTTCGCGTTCGGCGGAAAGTCCGCCCATTAGAACGGCGACGTGCTTGGTCATGTGCTCTCGATTTGAAAAAATGCCAACTAAAGATCCGAATAGGCGGCTTCGTCGGCTTCCGAAGCCCATTCGGTGAATGTGGCGAAAGGACAGAGCGAGTCGCTTAACGCGCCTGACGCTGGCGAAACTCGATCATTGACCGAAGGACTCTCCTTCGGTCCTTGATCGTTGCCGCCTTTCGACGTCGCCGCCGTTTCAACGGCGTCCGAAGTTGGGTGCGATTCTTTACGAGGCGGCACGACTGAATCTCCTCAAGCATCCACGCTAAGATCTCAGCAGCGACGACGCAATCTCATTGCGCCATTCATCTCAAGCGACGCCTATACGCTTGATTTCCCAGTGCAGTTCGACGCCGCTCGTCTCGCGCACGCGCCTACGCACCTCTTCGCCAAGCGCCTCGATGTCGGCGGCGCTCGCATGCCCACGGTTGATGAGAAAATTGCAATGCATCTCGCTGACCTGCGCATCGCCGACGACGAGTCCGCGACAGCCGGCCGCGTCGATCAATTGCCATGCCTTGCGGCCGTCCGGGTTCTTGAAGGTCGAGCCGCCGGTCTTTTCCTTGATCGGCTGCGAGGCCTCCCGCGCCGCGGTGATGCGCTCCATCTCGGCGATGATCGTCGCCGGAACGCCGGGCCGTCCCTGGTAAAGCGCCTGCGTGAAGATCACGTCGTCGGGGGCGGAACAATGGCGATAGGCGTAGCCCATGTCGGCGACGGCAAACACGCGGACGTCGCCGGCGCGGTCGACGCCGCGCGCTTCAATCAGCGCGTCCTTTGTTTCGCCGCCATGCGCGCCGGCGTTCATGCGCAGCGCGCCGCCGATCGCGCCGGGAATGCCGCGATAGAAGGCAAGCCCGTCAATTCCCGCTTCCGCCGCGGCGCGCGCCGCCTTCACGTCGGGAACCGCGGCGCCGACGCGCAGCCTGCAGCCGTCTTCGACGACGATCTCGCCAAAGCCCTTGGCCGACAGGCGTACGACCACGCCTTCGACGCCGCCGTCGCGCACGATGAGATTGGAGCCAAGGCCGACGACGGTCACGGGAATTTCTCGCGGCAATCGCGCGAGGAAATAGGCGAGATCGGCTTCATCGGCCGGCATGAACAGGATCTGCGCCGGCCCGCCGACGCGAAACCAGGTGTAAGGCGCGAGGAGTTCGTTGGCGGAGATTTTTCCGCGCAGTTCGGGCATGGTGCCCGTGATGTCGACGGAAATATTGGGGAAGGTCATATGCGTCCGGTAGTTGGTTGAGATCGCGCGGCGGCCATTTGTCTCGCGCGTGCTTCTCCCATAAGCGAGGAAGGGCGAAACGCCGCCTGCACGTTTCTAAATGTGAAAGCCTTAAGAATCATGCCAAATCCGTTGAACGCCTGCGGGAATTCTGACGCATAAGCGGGCGGAGCGGTGCGACGTAATTAATTCACGGGCGCGCGGGCCGCATGACGAAAGCGCAGGATGATAACTTCGCTCGCAGTCAGGCGATAATCTATGAGATAAGGATAAGGCGTCACGACGATGCGCCGCACGAGCGGATTGCTCGTCTCGCGCCCGGCAAGCGGATGCCCCTGCAAAAGCTCTGTGACGGTTTCAATGCGGACGCGAAGGCTCCGCGCTCCCTGCGGTGAACGCGCTGCGACATAACCAAGCGCCGTGTCAATTTGCGCGACCGCCCGCGTGGTGTAGCGGAGCCGCATCACGCATATTTCGACCAAAGCGCGCGCATGGCCTCGTCCGAGGCGAACTCGCTGCGCTCGGCTTCGGCCAAGGCCTCGGCAAGGTCGTGCTCCTCCTCGGGGGTCAGCTGGATTGGGGCCACCTCGTCTCCCGCAAGCTGCATGAGAACTTGGGCGATCTCGTCCTGCGCCGCGTCCGGCAGGCGCCGCGCCTTCGCCACGGCTTCATCAAGCAAGCGCGTCATGACGTGTCTCCCTACTCGCGAAGAGCATAGATATAGGCGGCGTGACAGGACTTCGAAAGCCCGAAAGCTGCGGCGGCGGCGTTTTGCACGCCGCCTCTCTGCGCTATAGCCGCGAGGTCCACTCCGAAATCCCTTGCATAACTTGACAAACTATTTGAAATATGGATTTCAGTAGTTTTAAGGGAGCGCCCTATGCAGCTACGGCCTATTGAGGTTGACGTTGATGTGTATCGGTTTCTCGAGAGCCGTCGCACGTCCTTTACGCAAAGCCACAACGATATTCTGCGTGCGATCGCCGGTCTCAAGTCTATAGCTTTAGCGCCGCAGAGCCCTGCTGGTGACAGCGATCATGGCGACTGGTCGTGGAAAGGCGTCACTCTGCCAAACGGAACAAAACTACGCATGAGCTACAACGGTCAAACACATAGCGGCGAGGTTGTACAGGGCGCGTGGCACGTCGGCGGCGCAATTTATCGCACGCCCTCTGCGGCTGCGGGCGGTGTCGCGCGTTCAAGAAAAGGGACTCCCGTATCCTTGGACGGTTGGGGCTATTGGGAAATCAAGAAGCCAGGCAGCGATCGATGGATTCGAATTGAAAAACTACGAAAGTGATCGGGGTAAACATGAAAATAGTCACGGTTTACAACGTCAAACTTTACGATGTGACGAATGATGAAACCCTAATCTCACGTCGGATGGCAACAGAAAAAGGAGCCGCGATTATGCGTGGCGCTATTCTCCGCGAAACTGGGATCGAGATAGACGCGCCTCGATTGGAGCAAGGCGAGGAATGGACCGAACGTGATTTTTTCGCATAAGGCCATTGTGGAACTTCCAGCAGCCCAGCCGACGCCCTCTCATGGCCGGCTCTACTCCGCGCGCCCTACATTCCCCCCGCTGCGAGCTGCTCCGGCAGCGCATAGGCCCATTGCGTGATATTGCCGGCGCCAAGACACACGACATAATCGCCGGGCGCGACGATCTCGCGAACCATCGCCGCCAGCACTTCGGGAGAGGGCAGCCCCATCGCGCGGCGATGGCCGTGCGCCTTGATCGCGGAAACGAGCGCGTCGCGATCGACGCCCGGAATCGGCTGCTCGCCTGCGGAATAGACGTCAGCGATGATGACCACATCGGCGTCGTTGAAGCAGGTGGCGAAAGCATCAAAAAGCGACTGCAGCCGCGAATAGCGATGCGGCTGCATCAGCGCGACGACCTTGCCCTTGGTGGAGGCGCGCGCCGCGCGCAGCACGGCGGCGATTTCGACGGGATGATGTCCATAGTCGTCGAAAATCTGCACGCCGTTCCATTCGCCGGTCTTGGTGAAGCGCCGCTTCACGCCGCCAAAGCCGGCAAGCGCCCTGCGGATTTGTTCGGGCGACAGGCCGAGCTGATTGGCGACGGCGACCGCCGCCGTCGCGTTCAGCGCATTGTGATGGCCCGGCATCGGCAGCACGAGATTTTCGAGATAGATCGCCTGCGACGTCTTGCGGTCGCGCAGCAGCACATTGAACTTCGACACGCCGCCCTCGAGATCGACGTCGAGCAGACGCACGTCGGCCTGCGGATTTTCGCCATAGGTGATGACGCGGCGGTCCTCGATGCGGCCGACGAGCTCCTGCACGGTCGGATGATCGAGGCACATCACCGCGAAGCCGTAGAAGGGTATATTCTCGACGAAGTTGCGGAAGGCTTCCTTGATGGCGTCGAATGTATGGAAATGGTCGAGATGTTCGGGATCAATATTGGTGACGATGGCGACGTCCGCCGGCAGTTTGAGAAACGTGCCGTCGCTTTCGTCGGCCTCCACCACCATCCAGTCGCCGGCGCCAAGACGCGCATTCGTGCCATAGGCGTTGATGATGCCGCCGTTGATCACGGTCGGATCGAGCCCGCCGGCGTCGAGCAGCGTCGCAACGAGCGAGGTCGTCGTCGTCTTGCCATGCGTGCCGGCGATGGCGACGCATTGCTTGAGGCGCATCAGCTCGGCCAGCATTTCGGCGCGACGCACGACCGGCAGACGTTTTTCGCGCGCCAAGACAAGTTCCGGATTGTCGCGCTTGATTGCGGTCGAGACGACGACGACGGCGGCGTCGCCGAGATTTTTCGCGTCATGTCCGATGCTGACCGTCGCGCCCTTTTCGACGAGACGCTTGACATTGGCGTTTTCGGCGGCGTCCGACCCCTGCACCTTGTAGCCGAGATTGAGCAGCACTTCGGCGATGCCAGACATGCCGATGCCGCCGATGCCGACGAAATGAATCGGGCCCAACTCTTTCGGCAGTTTCATCCCTAGCTCCGTTTCGTAGCGACTGTCCGCGCCACGTCGATGATCAGATCGGCGAGCCGATCGGCGGCGTCGGCGACGCCGACGCTCTTTGCGGCCTCGGCGCGCGCCGCAAGCTGCTCCGGCGCATCGATGAGGTCGCAAAGCCGCCGCGTCAAAAATTCCGGCGTGAAGTCGCTCTGGCGCACGGTTTCCGCGCCGCCCGCCGCTTCGAGAAAAGCGGCGTTCGCCGCCTGATCCTGGTCGAGCGCGTGCGGCAGCGGCACCAGCATCGCCGGTCGCCCGACCACTGCAAGCTCCGAGACCGTCGACGCGCCGGCGCGGGTGATGACGAAATGCGCCGCCGCGAGCCGCGCCGGGAAGTCGGCGAAAAAGGGCGCAATCTCGGCGCTGACCCCGGCGCCGGCGTAGATCGCCTCGACGCGCCCGATATCCTCGGGGCGCGCCTGTTGGACGACAGAGATTTTCGCCCGCAGCGCGTCGGGGAGCGCCGCGACGGCCGCCGGCACGATGTCCGCCATGACGCGGGCGCCCTGAGAGCCGCCGGCGACGAGCAGCCGGAACATTCCATCGTCGAATGAAGGATAGGGAGTCTTGGCGGCCTCGAGCACATTGGGACGCACCGGATTGCCGGTGACGACAAGCTTGCTTTGCAGGGCAGCCGGCACGGCGAGAGTCGGCAGGCCGGCGGCGATCCCGTCGACGCGGCCGGCGAGGAAGCGATTGGCCTTGCCCATGACGCCGTTCGCTTCGTGCAAAGCGCTCGGCACGCCGAGATAGGACGCCGCAAGCAAGGGCGGGACGGTCGGGTAGCCGCCGAAACCGATCACCGCGGCCGGTTTGACATGGCGCAGCAGCGCGACGGCCTGCGCCGTGCCGAGGGCGAGACGCGCGACCGCCTGGGCCTTGGCCAGCAGCGAGCCGCCCCGCGGCGTGCCGGCGGGGATCACATGCATGGCCCGCGCCGGAAAGGCGCCGCCGTAGCGCAGGGCGCGCTCCTCGGTGACGAGCTCCACCGCCAGCCCGCGGGCGGCGAGCGCATGCGCGAGCGCCTCGGCCGGAAAAAGATGGCCGCCGGTGCCGCCGGCGGCGAGGAGAATCGGCGAATCGATCATACCGAAGCTTTTATCACGCAGCCACGGGCGCGCCCGTCGCGGCGAGCTCGCTCAGCACGCGGGACCGCGGCCGCTTACGCGTGACGGCGAGCAGAAAGCCCATCCCGAGCGACAGCGAAATAAGCGAAGAGCCGCCATAGGAGACGAAGGGCAGCGTCATGCCCTTGGCGGGCATGAGATGCACGTTCACCGCCATATTGATGCAGCTCTGCAGGCCAAACAGCATCACGAGTCCCGCAGTCGCAAAACGGCAGAAAGGATCGCTGTTGCGCGCCGCCGAGAACAGCCCCCGCACCACGACGAAGGCGAACACCGCGGCAAGCGCGATGCAGATAAGAACGCCGAACTCCTCGCCGATCACCGCGAAGATGAAATCCGTGTGCGAGTCGGGCAGGATGCGCTTGATGACTCCTTCGCCCGGGCCCTTGCCGAACCACGATCCGGCGATAAAGCTCTCAAGCGCCGTCTCCGACTGGAAATTCGCCGGCACGCCTGCGACCGGCGGCGGCGGCTCCAGAAAGGATTCGATGCGCGCATGGACGTGCGGCACGAATTTATAGGCGAGCAGCGCCGAGACGCCGCCAAGCCCGCCCAATCCGACAACCCAGATCCAGTGCAAGCCGGCCATGAAAAACAGCGCCGCCCAGACAATCGAAATCAGCATCGTCTGGCCGAAATCAGGCTGCAGCATCAGCGGCGCGATCGCGATCGGCAGTAGCAGAAGCGCGATCAGATTGCCTGGAACATCCTTGCGACGCGCCCCTTCGGAGAAGGCCCAGGCGACGAGCACGACGAAGGCGGGCTTCAAGAATTCCGAGGGCTGAACGCCGAAGATCCATCGCTTCGCGCCCTTCACCTCCTGACCGTAGAAGATGGTGGCGAAGACCAGCGCGAGAGAGACGATGAAGATCACCAGCGCCAGTCGGCGCACGTGACGCGGCGAAAGAAACGACGTCGCAATCATCAAGACCAGCGCCGGCAGAAGATAGAGCACCTGCCGGTTGACGAAGTGGAAGGTCGGCAGATGCAGCCGCTCCGCGACGGGCGGGCTGCCGGCCATGGCGAAGACGAGACCGGCGACGATCAGCAGGGCGAGGCTCGCGAGCAGCCAGCGGTCCACTGTCCACGCCCAGTCGGAGAATAGCGTTCGTTCCGCGCGCGAGATCATGTCAGCTCTCCTTTTCGCGCCGCGATCACGGCGGGAAGCCCCTCAACGACGCCGCGAAACGCATCGCCCCGCGCCTCGAAATTGGCGAACTGGTCATAGGAGGCGCAAGCCGGCGACAGCAGCACAACGGGCTCGGGGGCGCCTTCGGCAAGCGCGTCGAGCGCCGCGCGCGTCGTCGCGACGTCAAGCGTTCCGCAATGTTCGAAAGGCAGCGCGCCTTCCAGCGTGCGCGCAAAATCGCCCGCGGCCTCGCCGATCAGATAGGCTTTGCGTATGCGCGAGAAATGCGGTCGCAGCGGTTCGACGCCGCCCTCTTTCGATCGGCCGCCGAGAATCCAGTAAATATCGGTAAAGCTCACCAAAGCCTTTTCGGCGGCGTCGGCGTTGGTCGCCTTCGAGTCGTTGACGAACAGCGCGCGCTCGATGCGCCGGACTTCCTCCATCCGATGCGGCAGGCCGGGGAAGCTCAACAATCCGCTCAAGATCTCGTCGTCGTCCAGTCCGCATTCCCACGCGGCCGCCGCGGCGAAGGCGGCGTTCTGCGCATTATGCGCGCCGCGAAGCGCGCGTGCGCCTTCGAGCGAACCGATCAGCTCGGCCTCCTCGGGCGGGTGTCCCTGCTCGCGGAAATAGACACTTCGATCCTCGACATAGAACCCCCAGTCGAGCGCACGCTTCCCGGAGACCGGCACAACGCGCCGCTCGGGGGTCTCGGCTTCAACGAGGCGCGCGCCGATTGCGTGGCAATAGGCGTCGTCGACGCCGACCAGAGCGACTTCCGCCGCAGCGACGAGCCGCTCCTTGATGGCGGCGTAATTTTCGATCGCGCCGTGACGGTCGATATGGTCCGGAGTGATGTTGATCAGCACGCCGATGGTCGGCGCCAGCGAGGGCGCGAGATCGATCTGGAACGACGAGCATTCGATAACGTGAATGCGCTCATCCGACGGCGGCTCGAGGTCGAGAATCGGCACGCCGATGTTGCCGCCGAGCTGAACGTCGCGGCCGGCTTCGCGCAAAATGTGCGCGATCAGCGCCGTGGTCGTCGATTTGCCGTTTGTGCCGGTGATGGCGATGAAGGGCGATCCCCCGGCGCGCGCTTCGCGTTCGCGGCAGAACAGCTCGACATCGCCGATGATCTCGACTCCGGCGGCCTTCGCCGCCAGCACCGTCCAATGCGGCTCGGGATGGGTCAGCGGCACGCCGGGAGAGAGAACGAGCGCATCGAAGCCGCTCCAATCCGCCGCCGCGAGATCCTCGAGCGCTACGCCTTGCGCGACGGCCTTGAGCCGGCCGGCCTCGCCGTCATCCCAGGCGGCGACCTGCGCGCCGCCGGCGATCAGCGCGCGCGCCGTGGCAAGGCCCGAACCGCCGAGGCCAAAAAGCGCGACGCGCTTGCCCTTGAACGTCTCGACCGGCGTCATCGTCACCTCAGCTTCAAGGTCGAGAGGCCCATCAGGGCCAGGACGAAGGCGATGATCCAGAAGCGGATAACGATCTGCGGCTCCTTCCAGCCCTTCTGTTCAAAATGGTGATGGATCGGCGCCATCAGGAAGATGCGCTTGCCGGTCAGCTTGAAATAGCCGACCTGGATGATGACCGAGGCGCCTTCGATCACGAAGAGCCCGCCGACGATGACGAGCACGAATTCCTGCTTCACCGCGACGGCGACGGCGCCCACGAGCCCGCCGAGCGCCAGCGAGCCGGTGTCGCCCATGAAGATTTGCGCCGGCGGCGCGTTGAACCACAGAAAGCCGAGTCCCGCGCCGATTAAGGCCGAGCAAACGATGGTCAATTCGCCGACGCCCGCGACGTAATTGACGCCGAGATAGTTCGAGAAGATCGAATTGCCGACGAGATAGGCGAAGATCGCAAAGGCGCCGGCGGCGATCATCGACGGCACGATGGCGAGGCCGTCGAGTCCATCTGTGAGATTGACGCAATTGCCCGCGGCGACGATGACGAAGGCGCCAAACAGGATGAAGAGCGGACCCAGCGTCGCGACATAGCCCCGCACCATGGGGATGGCGAGCTTCGTCATGTTCTCGCCGCCGGTTTCCATCAGCGCGTAGCAGGCCAGGCCGGCGATCAAAAACTCGAGCGCCAATCGCATCTTGCCCGAGAAGCCGGCGTGCGACTGCTTGGTCACCTTGAGATAATCGTCATAAAAGCCAATGAGGCCGAAGCTGACGGTGACGAAGAGCACGATCCACACATAGGCGTTGCGCAAATTCGCCCAGAGCAGCGTCGCCGCGACCAGTCCCGAGAGGATCATCAGGCCGCCCATCGTCGGCGTGCCTTTTTTGGTCACAAGATGCGAAGCCGGTCCGTCCTCGCGGATCGGCTGGCCCTTGCCCTGTTTGATCCGCAACGCGGCGATGACGCCCGGTCCGAAGAAAAACACGAAGAACAGCGCCGTCGCCGCCCCCATAGCGGCGCGAAAAGTGATGTAGCGGAAGATGTTTAGCGGACTGTATAGATAAGAGAAGTCCGCAAGCAGCGTCAGCATCGTCTCTCCTCAGCTCGCCATCTCGCGAGCGAATGCGCTTTTCAAGGCCGAGACGATCCGCGCCATCCGCGAACCATTGGAGCCTTTCACCATCACCACATCGCCGGGACGAACCGCTGCGAGAACGGCCTCTTCCAGCTCCAGCGGCGTCGCCCGATGCGCGGCGCGCATCGAATCAGGCGCAGCGTAACTCAAGCGCGACATCAACGGTCCCGAGGTGAATAGCAGATCGACGTTGGCGTCGATAAGATCCTGAGCGAGCTCGGCGTGAAGTTCGGCCGCCTGAGGCCCGAGCTCCAGCATATCGCCGAGCACGGCGATGCGCCGGCCCCCCGGTCCGATGGCCGCGCCGCCCAGCAGCTGCAGCGCCGCCCGCATGGAGGTCGGGTTGGCGTTGTAGCTTTCGTCGATGAGCGTAAACTCGCCGTCTGGCGTGGCTATTTTCTCGCGTCGGCCGCGTCCGGACGGCGGCGTGAATTCCGCGAAGGCCGCAGCAGCTTCCTCCAAATCCACGTCGAAAACGACGCCCACGAGCAGCGCCGCCAGCGCGTTCATGGCGATATGCTTGCCTGGGGCGCCGATGCGAAAGCGCAGTCGCCGCTCGAGAACTTCCACCTCGACCAGCGCGCCTTCGCCAGCGGCCTCGTAAGACAGGAGCCGCGCATGCGCGCCTTCCGTCTCGCCGAAACCAAAGACATGGCTGGCGGTTGGCGCGGCCGCCGCGGCAAGACGCTCGTAAAATCCATCGTCGCGGTTGATGATCGCGACGCCGCCATCGAGCGCGGAAAAAATTTCGGCCTTGGCGTCCGCGATCTTCTCGATTGATCCGAAATATTCGAGATGAACCGGCGCGATGCGGGTCACGACGGCGACGTGGGGGCGCACCTGAGCGACGAGCGCTGCGATCTCGCCCGCGTGATTCATGCCGAGTTCGAACACACCGAAGCGCGCCTCCGCCGGCATGCGCGCGAGCGTCAACGGCACGCCCCAGTGATTATTGTAAGACGCCGCCGATGCATGCGTTTCGCCGAAACGCGACAGCATCAGGCGGATCATCTCCTTCGTCGAGGTCTTGCCGACGGAGCCGGTGATGGCGGCGATGAAGGCGGCGCTTCGCTCGCGCGCCCGCGCGCCCAGCGACTCAAGCGATTGTTGCACGTCTCTGACGACGAAAAGCGGCCCGGTGCCGGAAAGCTCAGACGCATGCGCTTCGTCGACGACCGCCGCCGCCGCGCCTTTCTCAAGCGCCATCCGCACGAAGTCGTGACCATCGCGCGTCTCGCCCTTGATGGCGAAGAACAGATCGCCGGGCTGGAGCGTTCGCGTGTCGATGGAAACGCCGGCGGCTTCGCGCGCAAGGCCGCCGCTCGCGCGCGCCCGCAGCGCGCCGACCAGCGCCAATCCCGACCATAACGGCCTCTTGGTCATGGATGATTCTCCTTGAGCGCCTGCGCAATCGCCTCATGATCGGAGAAAGGCAAAACGCGGTCGCCGACGATCTGCCCGGTTTCGTGACCCTTTCCAGCCACGACGAGCGCATCGCCCGCTTCAAGCCCCGCGACGGCGTTGGCGATCGCCGCGCGCCGGTCTCCGATCTCGATGATGTGCGCCGCGCCGCCGCGGGTTCCTTCGAGAATTTCTGCGCGAATGGCGGCGGCGTCCTCGCTTCGCGGATTGTCGTCCGTGACGATGGCGACATCCGCCGCGCGGGCGACGATGTCCCCCATCAGCGGGCGCTTGCCACGATCACGATCGCCGCCGCACCCGAAGACGACAATCAGGCGTTTTTTTGTCAGCGGCCGTAAAGTGGCGAGCACTTTCTCCAGCGCGTCGGGCTTATGCGCGTAATCTACGAAAATCGGCGCGCCGTTACGCTGGCCGACGAGTTCGAGCCGCCCCGGCGCGCCCTTGAGCACTTCGAGCGCCGCAAAGACCTGCCCCGGGTCATCGCCGCTTGCGATGGCCAGCCCGGCGGCGACGAGCGCGTTCGAGACCTGGAAGGCGCCGGCAAGCGGCAGATCGACCTCATATTCGACGCCATTATGGGCCAGACACAGGGACGTTGCGAGCGCAGATGGCGTCGCCGATAGGAGCCTTATCGTCTCCCCCTTCGAACCGACGCTTAAGATCGTGAGGCCCCTGGCGCGGCAAATGTCGATGACGCGGGACGCAACGTCGCTGTCAGCGTCGATCACCGCGGTCTGGCCCGGGTGGAGCAGCGTGTCGAAGAGCCGCATCTTCGCCGCGAAATACTCCTCCATATCGGCGTGATGATCGAGATGGTCGCGCGAGAAATTGGTGAAGCCCGCGACGTCGACGCGCATGCCGTCGAGCCGCCGCTGATCGATCCCGAGCGACGACGCCTCCATGGCGAGATGCGTCACGCCGCGTCCAGCAAGTTCGTCCAGCGTTCTGTGCAGTTCGACGGGTCCGGGCGTCGTCAGCGCTCCATAATGCGCGCCGCGAGAATCGACGATTCCGACGGTGCCGAGCGACGCCGCCTCATGTCCAAGCGCGGCCCAGATCTGGCGCAAGAATGCCACGACCGAGGTCTTGCCGCTCGTTCCCGTAACTGCCGCGATGATGGACGGCTGACAAGAAAAGAAGCGCGCCGCTGCGAGGGCCAGGGCGCGCCGAACGTCATCGACGACGACGAGCGGCAGCGGGCTGTCCGCTCTCCGCTGAGCGACGACGACGCAGGCGCCGCGCGACTTCGCGTCGGCGACATAGGACAGGCCGTCGCCGGCGTGGCCCGGGATGGCAAAAAAGGCAAAACCGCCGCGCGCCGTTCGACTATCCGCCGTCAGGCCGGAGACCTTGAGCCCGCGCAAGGCGGGCTCAAGGTCTGGCGTCGCAAGCAGTTCCGAAAGCAGCATCAATGTCCTCCGCCGCCGCGGGCCGGAACATTGGCATAGCCATATCCCAATTTGGCGAGGAGAGGGAAAGGCTGGTGCGGCGGCTCGAAACGCGGCGCGAGGCCGAGAATCGGACCGACGCGCTCGATAATCTCGCCCGTTACATGTCCCGCATTATAGGCCGCCGTGGCGTAGCCGCCGGTTTCCGGCAAGCCCTGCGGTTCATCCATGATGGTCAGGAACAGATATTTCGGCTTGTCCGACGGCGCGACCGCCATGAAGGTGTTAAACAGCCGGTTCTTCGAGTAATGGCCGTTAACGACCTTTTCCGCGGTGCCGGTTTTGCCGCCGACGTAATAGCCAGGGACGTTCACCTTCCGCGCCGTGCCGATTTCGGCGTTGAGGCGCATGAGATAGCGCATCGCCTCGCTCGTCTCCGGCTTCACGACGCGTTCGGCGCCCGCCTTCGCTTCCTCCTCACTGCGCTTGATGAAGGTCGGCGTGATCAGATAGCCGCCGTTCATCAGCGCGCCGACGGCCATCATCGCCTGGAGCGGCGCCACCGCAAGGCCATGCCCGAAGGCGATGGTCATGGTGTTCAACTCGCCCCAATTTTTCGGCACGATGGGTTCGGCGCTTTCGGGCAGTTCAGTGCGCATGCGCGTGAGCTGGCCCATCTTGCGCAAAAACGCCTTGTGCCGCTCCACGCCCTGTCCCATCGCCATACGCGCGGTGCCGACATTGGAGGAATAGGTGAAAACTTCCGGCAATGTGAGCGCGCGATTTTGCGCATGATAGTCATGGATCTTGAAGCGCCCGAAAGAGAGCACGCCGCGCGCGTCGAGCCGTGAATTTAGATTGACCTTGCCGGAGTCGAGCGCCATCGCGATGGTCAGCGCCTTGAAGGTCGAGCCCATCTCATAAACGCCGACGCTCATGCGGTTGATGTGGACAGGATCGAGCGCTTCCGTCGGCTTGTTCGGATCGTAGTCGGGAAGCGATGCGAGCGCGATGACCTCTCCGGTGTTGACGTCCAAGATCGCCGCGGCGCCCGCCTTCGCTTTGAAATGAACGACGCCCTTTTCGAGTTCGTCGCGCAACGCATGCGTGACCCGAATGTCGAGCGAAAGCGACACGGGCTTGAGGTCCTCCGGCGTCACGCCGAAGCCGGCGCCGTGCAAATCGGCGAGCCCCTGTCCGTCGATGTATTTCTCGATGCCGGCGATGCCCTGATTGTCGATATTGGCGAAGCCGAGCACATGCGCGCCGATCGGTCCGTTGGGATAAACGCGTTTGTTCTCGGCGATCAATCCGACGCCCGGCAGTCCGAGATGGAAAACCTCGTCGCGCTGATGTGGCGTCACCTCGCGCTTCACCCAAACAAAGCCCTTCTTGGAGCCGAGCCGCTCTCGCAATTCGCGGGCGTCGAGGCCAGGCAAAACCGCGGTCAACAGCTCGGTCGCTTCGTCCTTGTCGATGATGCGGCGCGGCTCGGCGAACACCGACATCACCTTGACGTCGCTTGCGAGCGCCTCGCCGTTGCGATCGATGATGTCTGGGCGGGACGCCGCGACCGCCTCCGCCGCGGCGCGCCGTGACGTCGCCGCCTCCGGCTTAAAGCCGAGATAGACGAGCTTGATCGAAATCACCGCGTAGAGCACGAGAAAGCCCAGCGCCGCGAGCCGCATGCGCGATGCGCTCAGCGCAAGACTCGTCGAAAACAGGGCGCGCAGCAACGCGCGAATTTTGCCGTTCGGCGGCGGCGAAGGTTGAGTGTCGCGCATCGTCTGCGTCATGGCTTGCGTCGCTCTTGGCTTTGTCCCTGCGCTTTGGGCGTAGTCGTCGGCGCGCTGCCGGGGACGGGCGGCGTCGCCGGCATGCTTAATCCGAGCGCGTCAAGCTTATTGCCGATGGAGTCGACGCGCGGCGATCTCTCGGGAAGCGATTGCGCGGCGACGATCTGCGTCGCTTCAATCTGTTTCATGCCGGTCAGATAAGCGTCAGCGAGCTGCTGAATGCGCTCAGGCCGGGTCATATAAGCCCATTCGGCGCGCAGCACCGCAATCGCATCGCGCTCCTGCCTGATCTCGATCTTGGTCTTTGCGATCTGCTCGGCGCGATAGCTCGTCTGATATTTGATCGAATAGGCGTAAACCGCCGAACCGACGAGCACGAGAACCGCAACGATATTGAGGAGCCGCAGCATCAGGCTTTTCCCTTGTCGCGATCGGGCAGGCGAGCGAGTCGCGCGAGCCTTTCGTCGAGCGGATAGGACGCCGCCGCCGTGCGCGTCGCGTAGCGCAGTTTAGCCGAACGCGCGCGCGGATTGGCCGCCGTCTCTGCAGGCGCAGGCGTCACCGGTTGGCGACCTTCACAGACGAAGCTTGGCGGCGGCGGCGGCGTTTCGCCGGGAAGCCGGCGCGAGCCGGTTTCGCCGCGACCGCAGCGTTCGGCGAGAAACTGCTTGACGATGCGATCCTCAAGCGAATGGAACGTCACGACGACAAGCCGGCCGCCCTCGGCGAGAAGCCGTTCCGCGCCAAGCAGCCCCTTCAGCAATTCCTGCAGCTCGTCGTTTACGGCGATGCGCAAGGCCTGGAAGCTTCTGGTCGCCGGATGAATGTCGCTGGCGCGATTGGGAGCGACGCGAGCGATCATTTCGGCCAGCGCTCTTGTCGTTGTGAAAGGCGTAATCTCACGGTCGTGGACGATGGCGCGAGCGATGCGGCGGGCGGCGCGTTCCTCGCCGTAGAAATACAGGATATCGGCGAGCGTCTCTACATCCGCTTCATTGACGATGTCGGCGGCGCTGCGCCCTCGCCCCTCCATGCGCATGTCGAGCGGACCCTCGGCGCGGAAGGAAAAGCCGCGCGCGGCTTGGTCGAACTGCATCGACGAGACGCCGATGTCGAAGACGACGCCGTCAAGCGGCGCGAAGCCTTGCGCGCGCGCAACGTCCTCGAGTTGAGAAAAGCGCGCTTCAACGAGCGTCAACCGTCCGTGCATCTCGTCGACAAGCGCCTGACCGGCCTTGACGGCGGTCTGATCGCGGTCGAAAGCGAGCACGCGCGTTTCCGGCTGCGCCATTATGGCGCGCGTGTAGCCGCCGGCGCCGAAGGTGGCGTCGATATAGCGGCCGCCGCGATGGACGCCGAGGGCGGCGATCGCCTCCTCGCGCAGCACCGGAATATGCGGCGCCGACGTCATTCTCATGCTCCTCACCAGACGCGCGGCGCGAGGCCGGCGCGATCCTGTGCGCCCCGCGAGCGCTGGCTCGCCAAGACGGTTCGATAGCGGCTGGGCGGTTTTGATCGACATGGAACCGCGAGGCGACGGAAGCAGGCTGGTCGCCACGCGCCGATCGGCAACCGGCCTTATTAGGCTTTTTTATCGTTAAGAGAGCGTTTACGGTGGCGCGAATTTGGCGGGCGCAAGGCGGCGCAAGCGGAATGACGCAATGCTTTCTGGTCCGGCCGACGCCGCTTTTTCGCGAAAGCTATCTCGACGCGCTGCGTGAAGGCCTGTCCGTCGGCGGCCGGCGCGTTTACGGCGCAATGGAAATCGCAGCCGTAGAGCAGAATTTCGAGGGCCACCTCGCGGGTCTCGACCGCGACGGACAAAGCCCTGTCGCGTTCGGCGAGCGAATGCTGCCCAGCGTTCCCGCCAACGCCTTCTGGCTGATCGATGGAGAGAGATTCATCGGCGGCATTACGATCCGCGCGCGCATCGACACTCATCTGTTGGCGCGTTTTAGCGGCCATCTCGGCTATGGCGTGCGGCCATCGATGCAGGGGCGCGGCTATGGCAAGCGCCAGCTCGCGCTCGCATTGGACATCTGTCGCGGCATGGGGATCGGAATCGCCCGGTTAAGCTGCGACGTCGACAATGTCGCTTCCCGCCGCGTCATCGAGGCCAATGGCGGCGTGCTCCTGCGTCAATGCGCGCCGTCCTGGTTCGCCGAAGCCGCTTATCTCCTCTACGAAATACCGCTGATTTAAACGCCAGCCGGCCTGTAAGCCGGGTTCTGTACGCTCTTTGCAGAACGTGACGACCATTCCTCTGGGACGGGCGTTGCCGCCCGCCTCTAGCAACCAACCCGGGCGACAGTCCCGGAGACGGGTTGAAGGCAAAAGCTCGCGCTTAAGGCCTTCCGTCGCCCCTATTCGGTCTTGCTCCCGGCGGGGCTTGCCGTGCCCCGAACGTCGCCGTTCGGGCGGTGCGCTCTTACCGCACCCTTTCACCCTTACCGCTTGCGCGGCGGTTTGCTTTCTGTGGCGCTATCCCTGGGGTCGCCCCCGCCGGACCTTATCCGGCGCCGTGTCTCCGTGGAGCCCGGACTTTCCTCTGCTTTTGGCAGCGGCCGTCCAGCCGACTGGCTTTCTAGGGGATAAGGAGCGGCGCCGGCGAAATCAAGTGGCGCGAGACGGGCGAGCGAGCACCTTGCGGCTCGCCTCGTCGCTCACGCGGCATGGGCCGCGGCGCGTTTCTCGAGGTTGAGGGCATGCGAATCCGCCTGAGCCTGACCGCCAAACACCGCCGCGCCGATCCACAACCCCAGTCTCCGATAGCTTTCGAACTGGGACTCATTGAAAAACTGGTCCGCGGTCGTCTCGTGAGGAAACTCGGAGTGGACCGTCGCGTAACTCGAAATGTCCTCGGGCTCGTCGCCGTGAATCGCCGCCTTGATATAGATGAGCGTTCCCGTCTCCTCGATCCCCGGGTAACGGATGGTCGCAAGGATGCAATAGGGCGCGGGTGTAGGCGTTTGAGGCCGATTGACGAGCCCAAGGCGCGTTATCCCTCGGCTGGGCGAAGAAGAATGCTGCTGGGAGAAAACAATCTCCACGCCCAAATCGATGCGCGCCTTGCGCACGAGATTGCCGAGGTCTTCGAACTGCATCTGCGGGTCGGCGCCGGCGTCCACCGCCACGATCGTCCGGCAGCGGCGCCGCAGCATCTCATAGACGCCGAGATTTTCGAAATGCCCCCCGTCGCTCAGATAGACGAAGGGCGTTCTGTCATTGGTCAAGCCAAACAACTCGAGGAGAAAGTAATAGAGAGCACCCTTAGGACCCGGCTGCTGCCAGGCCGTCGCGTCACGGGGATTGCCGAGCCACCAGCCGAGACGGACATTGAACAGTGTCATGAGAAAGGCCAAGGGCGGCGACGAATGATAGCCCATATTGGAGCTCACGGCCGCGCCGGAAATGGCCATAGCCGTACCGAGCGTGATCTCCGACCCATATTCTTTTGATCGGCGATAGCCCAAATCTGGATTTCCGGTGACATCAGGCGTCGCCGTGAAGGAGGACGCTTTGCGTTCTTGCCAGGCAAGATTCCGGTCGTCCGCCAAATTCAGCGCCATGTTTACGATGTGAAGCGGCTTTCTCTTGCTTAGTTCGCGCATTTTCACATTGTCGCTTGCATCGAAATCGGTGAAAGCATTTGGTCGGCGGCAGAAATAATTGGAAGCTCCGAAATAGGAGCGGATCAGCCGGTTCCGATAATAAGCGTGAAGCGAGAATCTGTTGACGTTAATGAAAAGAGAGGCGAACCCGATCCAGATCATGAGGGCGACCGTCGCCACGCATGTCCTCACAAGCGCCTCGGCCGAAAGAGACGGGCAAACGACAATCTCGGCCAAGACGCCAGGCAGCACGAGCCGATCGAAAAGCTGCGAGCACTGGTAAATCAGGAAAGCAAAGAAACAGAGCGCCCCGGCGACCGCGACGCGCGTCAAATTCAAGCCGCTTAAATTATTCGACGCGGCGTTTTTCCCATTCGGCGTTTGCGAACTGAAACCGAAAAAAGCGGCGGCGAGCCCGGCAGGACCGCCAACCCAGGTCACTCCCTCTTTGAAGGCCTGGGCCCACCATGCGTCGCTTTGAAGGATCGGCGCGACCTTGGGCAAATCTTGGCTCGAATCCCACAAGACCAACGTCGCATAGATTGCCCATACGAGCGCGCCCATAACGACGAGACCGCCGACGCGCGTCGTCCACTCGCGAACGGCGTCGCGATCAATCTTATCGAATGGGTTGCTCGTCGCGCCCGCAAAAAGAATCGCGCCCGCTAGATGGGCGAGATAGAAGGCCGCAATTCCAAATACCAAAAAGTAGCGATCGTCCCAACTATTCCCCAAATGCCGCAGCATCGCGAACACTGCCGCCAATGCGGCGGCGACGCCGCCGCCAGCCATAAAGCGAGGAACCGCAAGCGCGAGCCAGTTACAAAACTCGTCCCGTGAACCAGTCTTCAGCTTCGCCCGGTGAAAAAAAGGTAATGTCCAAAGCGACGCGAGGAGAAAAGGACCGCCCCACAGCGCCGCTCCACCAACAAAAATAATAGCGACGAGCCAAATGATTTGTTCATCATGCAGACCGAGCGAGACGGACGCATTGTTTGCCGACACAATTGAGAGCTTCAACGCTATACAAGCAAAAAAAGCCGCAAGGCCGGGAAGCAGGAGACCGAAGATAGCAATGGACTTCGCGGGAGCTCCATAGTCAGTCTGCTTTTTCTCGCGCTTCGGACGTATCTCGTCTTGCCAACTAATGATCAGCAATTCTCGGCTCGTGAAGAACTCGGAAATTGCGTAGATCGCGACTCCCAAAAGGCTGAATATCCCAAACGCCATCTCCTGATGATCAGAAGCAGAAATAAGCCATTCAAAGAGCAGCACAAGAAGTTTTGGGGCCGCTACGAGCAACAGGAACATCGGCAGAAACAGCATCCAATTTAGGACGAGGTTGCGAATGATCGTCGCGACCCAGGCCCAACTGTCGAGCGACATCACGCCGGTCCGCGGCGTCAGATAACTCGTATAGCTCCTCAACTCCTTTACTTCCGGCGCCTCCGTCCCGGGAACCGACGACGAGCCGCCCACGTCGCCACGAAATTTACAATTTACGGAGTCGGCAAGACTTTCCTCGACCTTCTCGATCGAGTGGTCGCCCCCAAACGCCGAGCTAACCACTGCGGCAATTGAATCGCTGTCCTTGATTGAGTCTATGTATGCGCCAGCATGGCTAAACGCGAGCAGCATCGTATCGCTCGCCGCGCGAGTCTTGGCTTCAGCGACTTTCCTTTTGCTTTCCTCAATGAACCTCTTGCCGGCCTCTCTCTGATCGTTAATGCGCTTGCGCCATGCCGAGAGCCAGGAGCCGATGTAGCCTCCGCCCGACACCGTGGAAAGATAATCGAACTCGGACAGAAGCTTGCGCGCCGCCAACGCTTCAAGGACGCCAAGGCACAGGCTCGCGCTGCGAATGCCTCCGCCCGAAAGGCACAGCGCCGTGAGCTTTTGCTGAAAGAGTTCCCGCTCTAACTTTACCCGATCCGTCGATGACTCCCCTTCGCCGCGCTTTTTCGGCAGTTGGCGCGCCTCGGGGCATTTCGGACGCAGTCGAAATAATTCTGCGCGCACGACGTCTTCGATGCTGAAGGGTTTATCCGGCGTCGGCGGTTTCTGGAGATGACTCTGTTTGCCGAACGAAAAAAATCGCGCTGAAATCACGCTCGCAACCTTCCCGCAGGCGCAAACGTCGCGAAACGAAAAAGTCTCTTGCAAACAATCGCCTAATCGTGCGCCCCCGACCGGCTGCTTTATGGGATAGGCCGAAGCGCGCCGGATTTCAAGCAAACCGTCAAAAGCGCAGCGCTTTCGGGCCGCGCCGATTTGCTTTAATCCCGCCGCATGAGCGCGGCGCAGGACGAGGAAGAAAGAGCGCGAGTCGTCGAGATCTTGGCGCCCGTCGCGGTCGATTCGACCTATTCCTACCTCGCCCCGGCGGCGATGCGGCTTTCCCCCGGCGACAGCGTCACGGCGCCGCTGGGACGCCGGGAGGCTTATGGCGTCGTTTGGTCCATCGACGGCGACTCCGGCCCGGGCGGGAATCTCAAGACGGTCAGCGCCCGTCTCGACCGGCCGCCGCTTTCGCAAAAGCTGCGCGGCTTCATCGACTGGCTCGCACGCTATACGCTCACCCCCCGCGGCATGGCGCTGCGGCTCGCCACGCGCGCGGCGGAAGACGCCGGGCCCGAGGCGCCGCGCATTCTCTATCGCGCGAGCGGCGTCGCGCCGGAACGATTGACGCCAACGCGCGCCCGCGTCCTCAAAGCCGCGGAAGGCGGCGTTGCTTTCGCCAAGAAAGCGCTTGCCGAAGCCGCCGCCTGCTCGACGGGCGTCATCGACGCGCTCGTCGACGAGGGCGCTCTGGAGGCGATCGCGGCGCCACCGGCGCCGATCGCGCCGCCGCTCGACCCTCTGTTCGCTGCGCCAGCGCTGGAGCCCGCGCAGCAGAACGCCGCCGATGCGCTGAAGGCGTCGCTTTCGCCCCAGGCGTTCAAGCCCTTTCTGCTCGAAGGCGTCACCGGCTCGGGCAAAACCGAGGTCTATTTCGAGGCGATCGCCCAGGCGCTGGAGGCAGGCGGACAGGCGCTCGTCATGATGCCGGAAATCGCGCTCACGACTCAATTTCTTGAGCGTTTCGCGGCCCGTTTCGGCGAAAAGCCCGCCGAGTGGCATTCCGGCGTCGGGGCGCGCAAACGCGCGCGCATCTGGCGCGGCTGCGCGACCGGCGACGTGCGCGTGGTCGTCGGCGCGCGCTCGGCGCTGTTCCTGCCCTTTTCGGATTTGCGGCTGATCGTCGTCGATGAGGAGCATGAAGGCGCCTACAAACAAGACGACGGCGTCAGCTATCACGCGCGCGACATGGCGGTCGTGCGCGCGCGGATGGAGGAGGCCACGATCGTTCTCGCCTCCGCGACGCCATCCATCGAAACCCGCGTCAACGCCATGCGCGGCCGCTACGGCTATTTGAGACTCGATTCGCGGGCGCGCGCACGCCTCATGCCGACGCTCGAGGCGATCGACATGCGCAAGGAAGGCCCGCCGCGCGGTCGGTGGATCGCGCCGCGGCTGGCGTTGGCGGTCGGCGAAACGATCGCGCGCGGCGAGCAGGCGCTGCTTTTCCTCAATCGGCGCGGCTATGCGCCGCTAACGGTCTGCCGCACATGCGGCCATCGCTTCCGCTGCGAACATTGCGACGCGTGGCTCGTCGAGCATCGTTTTCGGCGTGCGCTGATGTGCCATCATTGCGGCCACATCGAGCGCCGTCCGAACCTGTGCCCGGAGTGCGGCAGCGAGGACTCGCTCGCCGCCTGCGGGCCGGGGGTCGAGCGCCTTGCCGAGGAAGCGGCGACGCTCTTTCCAGATGCGCGCATACTCGTCCTCTCGTCGGATTTTCCCGGCGGCGCCGACCGGCTGCGGCGCGAACTGGAGGAGATTGCCAAGGGCGCCTTCGACATCGTCATCGGGACGCAACTCGTCGCCAAAGGCCACAATTTTCCTTTTCTCACGCTTGTCGGCGTCATCGATGCGGACCTGGGCCTCGGCAGCGGCGATCCGCGCGCCGCCGAGCGCACATTTCAGCTGCTCAATCAGGTCACAGGGCGCGCCGGGCGCGGCGACACGCCCGGTCACGCGCTGATCCAGACGTTTCACCCGTCGCATCCGGTGATCGCGGCGCTTCTCTCGGGAGACGCGGAAAAGTTCTACGAACAGGAGATCGCCATACGCGAGCGCGCGGGACTTCCGCCCTTCGGCCGTCTCGCCGCGCTGATCGTTTCCGCCAAGGACGCCGCCACGGCGGAAGCGCATGCGCGCGCGCTCGCGCGCGCGGCGCATGAACTGCCGCCATCGCCGCGCTACAGAGTCGCTGCGCCCGGCGCCTGGCCAGAAGAGAATGAAATCGCGCTGCTTGGTCCAGCGGAGGCGCCCATCGCGCTCATCCGCGGCCGCTACCGATTCCGCTTGCTCGCCAAAGGACCGCGGAGCGCCGACATGCAGGGGTTTCTGCGCGACATGCTCGCGGGCGGACCGAAGGAGCGCGGCGGCGTGCGCGTTCAGATCGACGTCGACCCGCAGAATTTCTCGTAACCCTGTCGCCTGTCGCCCGCTCCGTCTGAGCAGCCGCTCTACCCTCCGATGACTCGCGCCACGACCCTGGCCGTATAGTCGACCATGGGCACGATCCGAGCGTAATTGATCCGGGTCGGGCCGATGACGCCGAGCGCGCCGATGATCCGCCGTTCGCTGTCGCGCAGCGGCGCCGCAATCATCGATGAGCCTGAGAGCGAGAACAGCTTGTTCTCCGAGCCGATGAAGATACGAACCCCTTCGCCCTGCTCGGCGCGCTCCAAAAGGTCGATGACCTCCGTCTTCGTCTCCAGATCGGCGAACAGCAGCCGAACGCGTTCGAGGTCGACGGCGGCGGTCAGGTCCTCAAGAAGATGCGCCTGGCCGCGCACGATCAGCTGCCGCGATTCTCCCATGGCGCCCGCCCAGGTCGCCAGCCCGGCTTCGACAATCCGCGCCGCAAGTTCGTCGAGCTCCATTTGCGCGGCCCGGCGCGAGCCTTCAATGTTCTCGCGGGCTTCGGCGATCGTCCGTCCGGAGACGCGCGCGTTCAGATAATTGGCGGCTTCGGTCAGCGCCGAGGCCGGAAGATCGCGCGGAACTGGTATCACCCGGTTCTCGACCGATCCGTCATCGGCGACCAAAATCACCAGAGCCCGCTCGGGCTCGAGCCGCACGAAATCGATCTGCTTCAACCGCACGTTGCCCTTGGAGGCGACGACGACGCCGGCGACGCGCGTCAGTCCCGACAGCAGACTCGTCGCTTCCGCCAGGACGCCGGGGAAATCGTGGTCTTTGGACGCCGCTTCAACTTCGGCGGCGATGCGCGCGCGCTCATTCTCCTCGACGTCGCCGATCTGCAGCATGGAATCGACGAAAAAGCGCAGGCCAAGCTCGGTTGGAAGACGTCCGGCGCTCGTATGCGGCGCATAAATGAGGCCGAGCTCCTCCAGATCCTGCATGACATTGCGCACCGAGGCGGGCGACAGCGTCATCGGCAGGAGCCTGGCGAGATTGCGCGAGCCGACCGGATCGCCTGAGGCGAGATAGCTGTCGACAATATGCCTGAAGATTTCGCGGGAGCGCTCGCTGAGCTGCGCGAGACTCAGAGCCGATGGGTGGGTCAGCGGGCCGTTGCGGATCATACCTTGAGAATATCGCATCGGAGCCCCAACAAAAAAAGCCCGGCGCGAGGCCGGGCTTCGTCGACGTCGGGGAGGACGGTCGATCAGATGCCGAGTTCAGGCATGCCGATCAGCGCGCCGAAGCTCTTGACCTGATAATTCACGCCGATGCGGGCGATGTTCGTATCCAGGTAGTTGCCGGTTCCCGTGCGGTAAGTGAACGGGCTGATGTTCGCGCTGCTGGCCCCCTTCATGCGGGTGAAGATGTATTCCGCCTTGACGGTCCAGTTGTCGAGGATGGCGTATTCGATGCCGGCGCCGATGGCGAAACCGCCCTGCCACACGGACTGGTTGGTCGGGTACAACCCACCCCACTGCTGGCCAGAAGGAAGCACCTTGCCATAGGCCAGGCCGCCAGTGATGTAAGGCAGAAACCGGCCGAAGGCGTAGCCGAAGCGCAGACGCTCCATGCCAAACCATTGCAGGCGGCTGCTAGCGCCGCCTCCGAAATAGGAGCCCGCATTCGTCACACGAACATCGGCGTAGTTGAATTCGCTTTCGTAACCGGCGACGAGGCCGTTGGCGAACACCCAGTTATAGCCGTTCTGGTAACCGACCAAATATCCGCTCGTGCCGAACGAAGTCGATGTCGGAATCGCCAGGAAGGGTCCGGCCGTCAGCAGGTAGGTCTGCGAATATTGGCTGGAAACGCCGCCGGCGTAAGAGCCGCTGATGCCGATGTGGAAGCCTTCCCAGCTGAAGACCGGCGGTGGCGGCGGCGGCGGAGCCTTGTAGCTCGGGAGGTCAGCCGCCGAAACGGCGCTCACCGCTAGCACCGACGCAAAGGCGCCTACAATATAGGTTTTGAAAGTCATTCGAGGCGCCTCCAATAAGCTCGTCCTCTTGGGACGAACGGCAGTTTCGAATGCAAAGTATCACCATCAAACCTAAGACGTAATTACCGCCGAGGCATGCAACGGCGTTTTTCCGGCGCCGTTGCCGATGGGACACACTTTTGCGCAATATACTGATTTCCCGAGAATCTACTCCGCTGATCCGGCGCTGATCAACGCGGCCGTGAGGACGCCGAGGCTCGCCTTGTAGGCCGCGAGCGAAAGCCGCGACTCGTAATAGCGGCGCGCCGGGCTGCCGCGCCGCCCCGCTTCGTCCAATGGCGCGCTGGCGGCCGCCCGGATCAGGGCGTCGGCGAATTCTTGAGCCGAATCGACAATGACGACGCCAGATAGGCTCGACGCTTCCTCATCCATCCCGCGCATCGCCTGCCTGGTGGCGATTAGCGGCAGGCCGCTCGACAGCGCTTCGACCGTTTTGATCGAAAGTCCAGTGCCGCTGATCGTCGGAAGCAGCGCAAGGCGGGCGTTCGCGTAGACGACGCCGGGATCTTCGACCCGGCCCAGAAACCAGTCCTTATAGGCGGCGTATTGTTCCGGCGCCTTTGAACGCACCCCGGCGTCGACGTTGCCGACGATCTTCACTGTGACGCCCGGCGCTTTCGGCGCGACTTCGCGCAGAAACCAGATGACGCTTTCGACATTGGCGGTGTTGTTGCTCGCGACAAGAATGATGTCCGGACCGCCAGGACCGGTCGGCGCCTCAGGCGTTGCGGGATAGAGCAGCGCATGCGCCTTCTCAGGAACCAGAGCGCGAAAGTCTTCGGCCTCCTGCGCATTGAGATGCAGCAGCAGATCGGCGCCGCGCATCGCCTCAAGTTCCTGCCCCAGCATCGATTCGTAGGAGGCGCGCGGCGCAAGCCAGAACTTTTTCTCGTTGATGAGCGCGAACTGCCGCGCCTGCAGATCATGCGTGTCGAGCATGATCGGCGCGGCGCCGCGCGCAAGACGGCGCGCAATCGGCATCAGAAAAAAGTGGTTGCAATGAACGAGATCGAACGTCGCGCCCTCGATGCCGGGCGACAGCCGCGCGCGCTCCGCCATGCCGAGACGCACCACCGCCTGATCGCCATGGAGATAGGGCCACAGCACGTCACGCAAAAAGCGGGGCGAGAGCACTGCGTGAAACGGCGCGCCGCCGTAATAGCGCGCGCCGCCATCAAGTTCCGGAGTCGCCTGATTGAAAGATTTCCAAAGCCAGTTCCGGCCCGGGACGAAGCCTGGATCGGAACTGACCGCGATCGGAAAAACTTCAGCTCCCAGCGCGCGATAGGCGGCGATCTGGCCAAGGACGACGCGATAGGTGCCGCAGGAGTGCCAAGCCGGATGGATAAGCGCGACGCGCCGGCCAAGAAGCGGACGCTGCGCGCAGGCCAAGCAATCACTCGATACAACGCTCAACCCGTTCCTCCAGTTGGCGCGAGCCGCAGCCTAAGCAGAGTTCATGTGCTCCGACAATTGCCGCGTGGCTTTTCGGGCCTGATTCAGAGCGTGGCGGCGGCCATCGCCAGAGCGCGCGCATAAGCTTCAGGGCTGAACGCGTCTTCGTACAGGCGGCGCGTGTCGCTTCGCTCCGGCTCTGCGGGTCCTCCGCTTACGGCCCGCGCCTGAGCGTCGCGCCATAACGCCGCAAACTGCCTGGCGTTTTCAGCGAGAGCGACATTTCCCAATTTGGCGGGATTGACCTGCATGCCGCGGAACGCCAGCGGCGTCGCGACGAGGGGCGCGCCACAGGATAGCGCCTCGACCGCCTTGATCGACAGGCCGTGGCCTTCAACAGTCGGGAGCAGCACGCAGCCGGCGTTGGCGTAAACCGCGCCGATGTCGTCGACGCGGCCTTTGAACAAGGCGCGATGCGACTCATAGAGCGCCGCGTCGCGTCTCTTCACGCCGCCGTCGATATTGCCGTAGATCGCGACGCGGGCGCCGCCCGCAAAGGGCATGACCTCCTGCAAGAACCAGCGAAGGCTCATGTAATTGCCGTAATTGTCGCTGGCCACGATGATGATGTCGCGTCCGCGCGCCAGGGGCGTCGACGCCACCGCCGGATAGATGAGAGCATGTCGCAACTCCGGCAGGAGCTTTTGAAAATCGCGATGCTCTTCCTCATTGAGATGCGCGCAAAGATCGGCGCGTCGCATCCATGAGAGTTCGACCTCGAGCATGTCGTCGTATGTCGCATGGGGCGTGATGAAGAACCCGCCCTTATTGCGCAACACATATTGGCGCGCCTGAATGTCCTGCGTCTCCAGAACGACCGGAACTTTACGGCCGCGCATCAGCCTTTCCGCGAAGGGCAGCGTGAAGTAATGATTGGCGTGAATGAAGTCGATCGACTCGCTCTCGAATCCTTCGGGCAAGGGGGCGCGCTTTGCGAGTTCGATGAGCCATGACGCCTGATCGCCGTGGATCAGTCGCCACCAGCCATCGACGAGCACCCGGGACGCCAAGGCGGAGAACGGCGCGCCCGAATAAAAGCGGCGATCGGCGCCGATGTCGCGCGACGCCTCAAAATAGGTTGTCCAGCGCCCGCCGCGCGGTGGACGGCGTGCGAAATCGTCCATCATCGCGACAGACACGACGCGCGCGCCAAGCGCCTTATAGGCGGCGATCTGACTGACGTTCACCTGATAACTGCCGCAACTGTGCCAGGCGGCATGAACAACGGCGACGGTTTTGCCGGCAAAAGGCCGCCCCTGCGGGCCGGCGGTCTCCGCGCGCCGCGCCGCGGATGACGAAATGTGGCCCATCGTATCAGACATCGTGCTGCAACATGGTCGATTGTTCTCAAATACCTTACGAAAATCGCGCGCTCGGCCTCTCAGGCGCGCCGACTCGCTGCTGTTTCACGACTCGCTGCTGTTTCACATTGAGGCGCTCCAACCCGCATCTTCCCTCAATGCCGAGCCGCCCCTTGCTTTTGCCCGCCATTTTCAAATACATCCCCTATATGAGGCTTCGCGTTCCAAATCCAGTCCTATCGCCCGAGGGCGCCGCGGCCGCCGCCCCCGCCCCCGCCAAGCGGTACGGCGTCGCCATCGTCGGCAATGACAAGATCATCGACTGGCTGCTCCCTTTTCTCGAAAGCTACCAAGACACAAATTCCGCGCTGCCGCTTTATCTCATTCCCTATGACGACAATGTTGGCATGACGCGCCGCGCCGCGGAAATATACGGGGCGCATTACGTCGGCGAAGAGCCGACCGAAATCGACAAGCTCTCGCACGAACTTTATCCCGGCATCTTCAACACCAACCGCCGTCGGCTGCGAAAGCTGCAAGCGCTCGCGCTGCCGCTCGATGAAGTCGCCTATGTCGACGTGGACGTCATTCTGTTTCGCGACTTCACGCCGCTGTTCGGCCGTCTGGACAAAGGCAAGACGGAGTTCATCGTCGCCTCGCCGAGCTTCGAATATGTCTACAACGACAGACGCGACCACTATCCGTTTCTCAAGGACGCGCTCCTCTTCAATGACGGCTTCTGGGTTACATCGAACCAATATCTGAAGCTGTCCGATTTCATCGATACAATCCGCGACGACGCCGTAATTTTCCATGACGTGCGCAAGCGCGGTCAGCTCTTCGCTCAGCCGCTCGTCAATTTCGTCACGCACCGCCGCGGCCTGAAAATCGAGCTTTTGCCGAATGTCCTCGCGGGCGCCTCTCACGAAAGCTTCTACAAGGCGCCAGGCGTCGAATTTAAGAACGGCAAGCCCGTCGACTACGAAGGCAAGGAGATCTATTTCGCGCATTGGGCCGGCGCCACAGCGCTGCCGAAGAATGGCGTGTTCGATGAGGCGTGGACGCACTATTCGCAGGCCGCCTGGGCGAGGTTCAAGCGATGACGCGCGGCGTCTCGCATCGTGCGCGGCTTGACGCCAGCGCGCCGCTCTTCCGCTTGGGCGTCGCGACGCGAACTTTCTTTGCCGCTCGGCGCGACGCCGAGCGATAGCGCGGAGCCCCCGCCATGCCGCGCCTGTTGTTCCGCTATCTGTTCAAGCGCATCGGGTTCGGCGTGCTCATCGTGCAGTTCGCGCTCTCCATTCCGGTCGTCTTGTCATATCTGCTTTACCAACTGCCGCCGGCCGCCGTGCGCGGCGGCCTTGTCATTCCCGCTTTGATCGGGGTGACGCCGACGGTGGCCTATGTGACGCTGCCGATGGCGGTTGGCGTCGCCACCGCGCTCGAGTTCGGCCGCATGGCGAGCGAAGGCATGGTCGCCGTTCTCTATGCGCTGCGCCTTTCCGTCTGGGCCATCTGCCGCCCAGCGCTGGTCTTGGCGGCCGGCGTCGTCGTCCTCGGCTATCTGCTCGCCAATTTCGCGGCGCCCTACTATTCGAGCGGCATGCAGGATGTGCTCAATGTCGTGCGCAATTCGCTCAACCATCGCATGCTCGACGCGGCGCGTTTCTACACCTTCGACAATGGCGTGAAGACGCTCTACATCGAGCGTTGGGAGACGCCTGACCTTGCGGTCAATCTGTTCGTGCGTCAGCTGTCGATCGAAAAGATGCAGGAAGAGACGGTGACGGCGGCGCGCGCGGAATTTCGGCGCAATGAATCAGGGGTGATCGTCGCGCTCTCCAACGGCAGCATCCAGACGCGCTCATTGACGACAGGCGACGTGCGCATCGCCAATTTCGATGAATACGCCATGGCGTTGCCGATGCAGGGCAGCGCATCGCTGCCTGACCGGGGCTGGCGCGGCGTCTATGAATTGTCGGCCGGCGCCTTTCTCGCCAATTACGCTGCGGCGCGCGGCGATCCGCGCCAGCTTGGAGAGTGGACGGCCGAGGCGGCGAAGCGCTTCGGCGTGCCGGCGCTCGCCATTGCCCATACGCTCCTCGCGATGGCGCTCGTCCTGACATTCGGGAACATCACCGGCCGGCGCGGAGCGGCGGGAGGCCTCACCACGATTGCGGTTCCAGCCGTGCATATCGGCTTTCTCGTCGCGCTTGAATCGCTCCTGCGCATCAATGGGCTGTTCGTCTTGCTGCTTGCCGCGCTCGCCCTCGCCGAAGTCGGCGTTTCAGTTTGGCTCCTTGCCCGGCTCAATCGCAGCCCAAAGCTCAAGCGCCTTCTCGGCCAACGCGCTTCATCCGCGCGGGACGCCTACGCGACGCCGCTCGCCTGAGCTTCTTCGGCGCGCATCGCCTTACGGTAGTCGGCGACCACCTTCGCCGGGTCGCCGATCTCGCGCACGACGCCGTCCTCCAGCCAGAGCACGCGGTTGCACAGCGAGGCGAGAAAGTTGAGATCGTGCGACACCATCAGAATGGTGCCGGTTTTGGCGAATTCGGCGATGTATTTCTCGCACTTGCGCTGAAATATTTCGTCGCCGACCGAAAGCGCTTCATCGACGATGAGCACGTCGGCCTTGGCGTGGGCGCAGATCGCGAAAGCCACTCGCGCGATCATGCCCATCGAATAGGTGCGCATCGGCTGCTCAAAAAATGGCCCGATGTCCGCGAAGGCGGCGATGTCGTCGATGCACGCGTCGACCTCCTTGCGCGACAGCCCCAGGATCGCCGCGCCGATGCGGGCGTTTTCGCGCCCCGTCAGCAGACCGTCGAAGCCCGAGCCGAGCGCCAAAATTGGCGCGATACGGCCGCCGACCCTGAAATCGCCCTTCGTTGGCTGGGTGATGCCGCACAGAATCTGTAGCAGCGTTGTCTTGCCGGCGCCGTTGCGTCCCACGATGCCGACGCGCTCGCCTCTCTCAACCGTGAAATTGACGTCATGCAGAACCCATTTGTCCTTATAGAACTTCTTCCATAGGCCAAACAGGATCTGCTTGAGCTGATCGTTCTGATGCGCATAGAGCTGGAAAGCCTTGCCGACGCCCGCGCAGCGGATAGTGGGCTCAGATGACATCGACGATGACCGACTTGTAGCGCATGAAAAACTGATAGCCGCCAAGGAACACGGCGTAGGAGATCGCGACAAGCGCGAAATAGCCGAAGACGTTTGGAATTGTTCCATCAAGCGCGAGGCTGCGCAGCATCTCGATGTAATCGCCGACGATGTTGAGACGCAGCCACAATGCGACCGATCCGGACATGGCGGCGATCTGGTCCAGGCGATAGAAGATCGGCGTCGCGAACATGAGCACCGGCACGACGGAGGCCATGATATGGGCGACGTCGCGCGTGAACGCCCCGAGCGCCATAAGAAACCACACTACGCCAATGATAAAGAGAAAAAAGGGCGCGATCAGGAATGGCGTCAGCACAATCGTTAGGGGAATCGTTCCTGCTGTCAGCAACCGAAAGACGATATAGACGGCGAAGCCCACTCCACCATATGTGAACGCCCGGATCGTCGCAGTCCAGGCGATGGTTTCGCTGGGGAAAATCGACTTCTTCACGAAGTTGACATGCTCGTGCAAGAGCATTGGCGCCCGATAGGCGAGTTCGCTAAACAGATTGAAGACAATAAGCCCGATGAAAATCGAGCTTGCATAGTCGGTGACGCTCACGCCGGCGGAAAGCTGCGGAACCGTGATCGAGAACAGCGCGGTATAGGTGAGCAGCATGATGAGCGGCGAGAGCACCGCCCAGAGCGGTCCAAGCGCCGAGCCGCGAAATCGGGAAATGAACTCGCGCCGCACGACGGCGCGGATAAGCTCCCGGTTGCGCCAGGCCCGTTCGAAGGGCGCGACATAGACAGGAGGGATCGAGGCGAGCAAGTGTCGGCGCGTCCTTTCAGGTTCAGAACTTGGTCTCGAAAAGCGCGAGACGTCCCTCGGACAGGATCGTGCGCCGATCGAAGCTATCGCGTCTGGCGCGGCGTCGCCCGCATAGACCAGTTCAGCCCGCCCCCTGTCAATGGCGACGCTCACCCTCAGTGGAACGGCATGCATTATCGAGCTTATTGTCTTGGGAAGCGGCCATGGTGACGCGTCGCGCGACGATCGCAGGACTGGGCGCCCTGGCGACTCAGTTGATCCTGCCGAGCGCCGAAGCGGCGCAAGAGCCGCCCTATGAGCTGGGCGAATGGACGGGCGACAGTTTCGCGCCCATGCACGCGATCCGCGACGGGCTTTGGAGCGCGCCGCTTTCGGCCCCCGAGCGGCGCGTCGACGTCGTCGTCATCGGTGGCGGTCTGGCCGGCCTCGCCGTCGCGGCGCTGCTACGGGATCGCGACGTGCTCGTCCTTGAGCGCGAGTCGGTTCCTGGCGGCGTCGCCAAATCCGAGCGTTGGCGCGATGTCGATTATGCGCTCGGCTCCGCCTATGTCGTTGACATGTCTGATCCTTTCAAGGCGATTTACGAGACGCTGGGCCTCGCGCCGCACCCTGTCAGCGAACCGGTCGACAGGGCGCTGTCGGGGGCGGCCGGCGCGGGGGATCCTCGGGAGCGGGAATGGCGCGGCGGCTATGAGCGGCTAAAGGCGCTTTTGCGTCGCCTCGGCGAGAGCCCGGACTTTCCCAAGATTCCGATCGGGGAGGCGTCGGAGTCGGCGCTTGCGCTCGACCAGCTCTCCCTGCACGAATTCTTGCGGCGCGAGCACATCGACGCGGAACTCTTCGGCCTGCTTGACGCATACAGCCTCTCGGCGCTCGGCGCGCCCACGACCGAAATATCCGCCTATGCGGGCGTCAATTTTCTTTCGGAGATCAACGCGCCGATCTACGCCTTCCCAGGAGGCAACGCGGCGATCGCCCGCGCCTTGGCGGCGCGCCTATCACGCGCCGGCGAAGGACGCATCGTCACGGACGCCGCGGTTTACGCGATCGAGCCGGCGGAAGGCGGCTACGCCCGCGTGGGCTGGTTCGACGCGCAACACCCAGGGGAGCCCCGCTGTCTCGAGGCGCGCTGGGCGGTGGTCGCCGCGCCCTATTTTTTTACAGGCCGCATTCTGCGCGGCGTCGATCCCGCCGCGACGGCGCAAATGACCCGGTTGCGGCAGGGCAGCTATCTCGTCGCCAACTGCTGTTTCGAGGGACCGCCGGCGGAGCTGCCCTATGACAGCTGGGCCCTGGGCGCCCAGAGCTTCAGCGACGCAATCAGCGCGACCGCAGTGCTACCTGCCGCCGAGCGGCCCAAGGATCACAGCGTCCTGACCGTCTATGCGCCGTTTCGAGACCCCCGCGCGGGTCGCGCCCGCCTGCTCGCGGGCGAACGCGCCGACTTCGCCGCGCCGATCGTCGAAGAGCTGCGACGTTTCATGCCGGAGGCGTTCGGCAAGGCGCGGCTCGCCGAGGTGCGGCTGACGCGCTGGGGCCACCATCACCTCATCGCCGCGCCGGGGATCGTCGCCACGATGCGCGCCTTGCCAAAACGCTTCGGCAACGTCCTGCTCGCCCATTCGGACGGTCAGGGCATGCCGGCGGTCGAGAGCGCCCTTGTCGAGGCGCGGAACGCCATCGAGATCATCACGAGGGGCTGAGCGCCCTACTCCACCGTCACGCTCTTGGCGAGATTGCGCGGCTGATCCACGTCTTTGCCCATGAAGGTCGCGACATGATAGGCGAGCAGCTGCGCCGGAACGGCGTAGACGATGACCGCGAACGGGCCCGCGACACTTTCCGGCATTTCGATGAAACCAGCGAGTTCGGCGGCCGCGGCGTCCCGGGCGTGCGGCGAACCGATCAGAATCAGGTGGCCGCCGCGCGCGGCGACTTCCTGGAGATTTGAGACAGTTTTTTCCAGGCTCGCGTCCGGGGGCGCGAGCACAATCACCGGCATGGCGAAGTCGATGAGCGCGATCGGCCCATGTTTCAGTTCTCCCGCCGCGTAGCCCTCCGCGTGGATATAGGAGAGCTCCTTGAGCTTCAGCGCGCCTTCCAGCGCCAGCGGAAAGGCCGGTCCACGACCGAGATAGAGAACGCTTGAGGCCCGCGCCACGTCGCGCGCCACGGGTTCGATCTGCGCCTCGTGCGCAAGCGCCTGCGCCATCTGGCCCGGCGCGGCGACGAGCTCGGCGACCAGTTCGCGTTCGCGCTCCTTGCTCAGCACGCCGCGCGCGCGGCCCAGCGCCAGCGCAAGACAGGCGAAAACCGCGAGCTGACAGGTGAAGGCCTTGGTCGAGGCGACCCCGATCTCGGGTCCCGCCAATGTCTGCGCCACCATGTCGCTCTCGCGCGCGATCGTCGAGGTTTCGACGTTGACGATCGAAAGAATGTGCTGGCCCTGTTCGTGGGCGTAGCGCAGCGCGGCGAGCGTATCGGCGGTTTCGCCGGACTGCGAGACCAGAATCGTCAAGCCATTTTCGGGCAGCGGCGCCTCGCGGTAGCGAAATTCGGAAGCGATGTCGATTTCGACCGAAAGGCCCGCGAAGCGCTCCAGCCAATAACGCGCCACGAGACCGGCGTAATAGGCCGTTCCGCACGCCGAAATGGTCACGCGCGAGAGCGTCCGCGGGTCGAATTTGAATTCGAACGGCAGGCGCACGACGCCTTCGGCGAGATCGAGATAATGCGCCAGCGTGCGACCGACGACCTCCGGCTGCTCGTGGATTTCCTTGGCCATGAAATGGCGATAGTTGCCCTTGTCGACCAGGAAGGATCCGGCCGTCAGCGGTTGAAAGCGCCGCTCGACAGGCGTGTCGCTCGCGTCATGGAAGCGCGCGCCTTCGCGCGTCAGCGTCACCCAATCGCCCTCGTCGAGATAGGCGATGGACGTCGCGAATGGCGCGAGCGCGAGAGCGTCGGAGCCGAGATAGGCGCCCTCGTCGCTCCGGCCGACGGCGAGCGGCGAACCGCGCCGCGCGCCGATCAGAAGATCGTTTTCGCCCTCAAAAAGAAAGACGAGCGCAAAGGCGCCCTTCAGCCGCTTCAACGCCGCCGCGACAGCTTTTTCCGGCGTCGCGCCAGTGCGCAGCGCGTCGGCGACAAGATGGGCGACGGCCTCGGAGTCGGTCTCGCTCGAAAAGACATGGCCTTTCGCCGTCAGCTCGGCGCGCAGCTCGCGGAAATTTTCGATGATGCCATTATGAACCACCGCGACGCGGTCGTTGGCGTGCGGATGGGCGTTGTTCTCGGTGGGGCGGCCATGGGTCGCCCAGCGCGTATGGCCGATGCCGATGGCCCCCGAGAGCGGCGCGGTCGCGAGCTTTTCTTCAAGGTTCTTGAGCTTGCCGCTCGCCCGCACACGAGTGAGCCGCCCGTTCTCCAGAGTGGCGATCCCGGCCGAATCATAGCCCCGATATTCGAGACGCTTGAGCGACTCGACGATTTTCCCGGCGACCGGAGCCGTTCCGATGATTCCCACAATGCCGCACATGACGACCTCCAAAAGCATAATAGCAAGAGCGCCGCCAAAGCGAATGGGCGCGAGTAAAGACACGAATCAGGGTCGAGGGAGGCTCACGCTCGCTCGGCCTCGCCGCAAGCTTCATAAACGACAGGCGCGCACGTCGGTCGCCGAAAAGTCGGCGCCTTTGAAAAACAGCGGCCAATCGAGGGTCTTGGCGAGCGCATAGGAGGCGCAATCGGCAAGATTGAGGCGCGCCTTGGGATCGACGCCCTTGCCGTAGCGCCCATAGGCGGCGATCGCCGCGCGCGCCTGCGCCGCGTCGAAGGGCGCAATCTCAATCTCGAATTCCGCCATAAGCCGCCACATGAGCCCAACGCCGTCCTCACCGAGGCGCGCGTGCAAAACGCATGCGGACTCATGCACACTGACGGCCGACATCACGCCACGCTCGACGATGACGATGGCCTCGAACGCCTCCCTTTCCGGCTCGTTCAGGACGATGGCGATCAATGCCGAACTATCGACGACGATCATAGCTCGTTGATGTCGTCCATGATTTCCTGCGGAGAACGCGGATCGAGGATCGGCAAGGCGGCAATTTCCGCGACGAGTTGGTCGATGCGCGCCTTTTTCGCGGCGATTTCGGCGTCGCTCAGCGCGTGCGCGGATCGCTGCGCCGGCGACACGCCCGCCGCCCGCGCGGACGCTTCAAGCGCCTGACGAACGGCCTCATCGACCGAGACCTGCCGGGCGGCAGCGAGGCGCTCAGCCAGGACCTCGGTCTCTCGGGAAAGCGTAATCATCGCGCGTAATTTAGCATGAGCGTGAAAGAAAGTCCGGCCTATTCCACCTTCGCCTTTTTCGCCGCCTGCGCCATACGAAACGAGACCGCCCAGCCCGCCTTTTCCATCTGCCGGCCGCGCGCCACGGCGAGCGCGTCGGGCGCAACATCCTTGGTGATGACGGAGCCGGACCCGACATAGGCGCCCTGCCCGATCGTCACCGGCGCTACAAGCGACGAGTTTGAGCCGATGAAGGCGTTTTCGCCGATCGTCGTGCGATATTTGAGAAAGCCGTCGTAATTGCAGGTGATGGTTCCCGCGCCGATATTGGCGTTGGCGCCGATGTCGGCGTCGCCGATGTAAGACAGGTGATTGACCTTGGCGCCTGGCGCGACATTGGCGTTCTTGATCTCGACGAAATTTCCGACCTTGGCTTTCTCGGCAAGCGCCGCGCCCGGACGCAGTCGCGCAAAGGGACCAACGCTCGCGCGTTCGCCGACGCGCGCGCCTTCAAGATGCGAGAAGGCGTGGATCACCGCGCCGTCGGCGATTTCAACGTTCGGTCCGATGACGACATGCGGCTCGATCGTCACGTCACGGCCGATCACGGTGTCGGCGGAGAGAAAAACCGTCTCCGGCGCGATCATCGTCGTGCCTCCCGCCATGGCGGCGCGGCGAAGACGCGTCTGCGCGAGGGCCTCAGCCTGTGCGAGCTGGATACGGTCGTTGACGCCGAGAACTTCGGATTCGTCGGCGATGACCACTCTCGTTTCGCGTCCGTCGGCGCGCGCGAACTCGACCACGTCGGTAAGATAGAACTCGCCCTTGGCGTTTTTGTTGTCGATCTTTTCCAGCAGGCGCAGCGCCTCCGCCCCGTCGAGCGCCATCAGACCGCCGTTGCAGAGCGTGACCGCGCGTTCTTCATCGGTGGCGTCTTTTTCCTCGCGGATGGCGACGAGCCCCCCCGAGTCGTCGCGCAGCAGCCGTCCGTAGCCGAAAGGGTTCGCAGCCCAAAAGCCAAGAACGGCGACTGCCGCGCCTTCGCGGAGGGCGGCGCGCAAGGCGTTGATCGTCGGCGCCGTCACCAGCGGCGTGTCGGCGAAGAGCACCAGCAGGTCGTCGCATCCTTCCGCAATGGCGGCGCGCGCGGCGAGAACGGCGTGCGCCGTGCCGAGCCTTTCGCTCTGCACGAAGATGTCTGCGTCAGCGATCGAGCGGCGCGCTTCAGCGCCGACGTCATCGCGTCCAGGGCCGACGATCACGGCGACGCGGCCGACGCCCGCCATCACGGCGCTCGACAGCACATTGGCGAGCATGGAGCGGCCGGCGACCTCGTGCAGCGCCTTCGGCCGGTCGGATTTCATCCGCGTGCCTTCGCCGGCGGCAAGGACGATCGCGAGCGCGCTTCTGGATTTCGGCATCTGGCGCCCAAGGCTAGACGTTGGCGTAAGGAGCCGGCGTAGCGACGCCGCTCAGGCCGCGGTTCTGGCAGATTCGAGCGGCGGAGCGCAAGCCGCCGCGGCTTTCGCGCGCAGCCCTCAAAAACCGCCAAGAAAACCATTTTGTCTCCTTAGCTTTCTTGTATAGAGGGGCTGTCGCCAGCCCAGCGCCGCAAAAAGGCTCAATCACCCGTTCATGGACCGCGCGGATCGGCCTCCTTCGGTAGCTCATGTTTGAACGTCGAGATGTTTTGAAAGCGGGCTTGGGCGCAATCGCGGCGGGATTCGTTTCGCCGCCATCAAGCGCGGGGACCGCCAGTCACGTCGCCCCCCCGACTGTTCAAAAGTCTGCGCCATTCTCGCGCGACATGGTGGTCGAACTTGCCCGCACGCTAGCCGCAAAGCCATACACGCCGCCGCGAACCGACCTGCCCGAACCTTTCGCCAACCTCTCCTACGAACAATTCGTCGGGATCAAGACGAAGCCCGGCGCGGCGATTTGGCGTCACGACAACACGGGTTTCAGCATCGAGCCGCTTCACCGCGGGCATATTTTTGCGGCTGCTGTGGATATCTACGTCGTGGAGAACGCCGCCGCCGCGCGACTGGCTTATGAGGCGAGCCGCTTCGACTATGGCGCGCTCAATGTCCCGGAGACGCTTCCCGACCTCAGCTTTTCGGGCTTTCGGGTGCTTCACGCCCAAAATGGCGGCGCCGAAGCGGAACTCGCCATATTCCAGGGGGCGAGTTTCTATCGAGCCGTCGCGCGCGGGCAGAATCTGGGCGTCACGGCGCGCGGCCTCTCCATTCGAACGGCCGATCCGCGCGGCGAGGAATTCCCCGCCTTCCGCAGTTTCTGGATCGAGAAGCCCGCGCTCGGCGACAACGCGCTCGTCATCCATGCTCTGCTCGATTCGCCCAGCGTCGCCGGCGTCTATCGCTTCACGCTGCGGCCCGGCGAAGCGACGCTCATCGACACGGAGTTGACGCTCTATCCGCGGACGGCGGTCGATCATTTGGGAATCGCCGGCTTTGCCGGGGCTTCGCTGTTTACGCCGCTCGACCGCCCCAGGCTCGACGATTGGCGGCCGATGGTCGCCGACATCAACGGCATTCAGATGCTCAGCGGCCAGGGCGAATGGCTCTGGCGACCCGTGTCGAACCGCGAGATCCTGCAATTCTCCTCCTTCGTCGACGACAGTCCGCAGGGCTTTGGCTCGCTGATCCGGCAGCGCGACATCGACGACTATGAGGACGACCAGCAGCACTGGGAGCGCCGTCCCTCGCTGTGGGTCGAACCGCTCGGCGAATGGGGCGAAGGCTCCCTACAGCTCGTCGAAATTCCCTCCGAATCCGAAATCAACGCCAATATCGTCGCTTATTGGCGGCCCAAGACCGCTCTCGTCGCCGGCAAGGAGACGTCCTTCGCCTATCGGCAGTTCTGGTGCTGGGAGCCGCCGACGCGGCCGCCGCTGGCGATCGCCATTAGCCGGCGCCCG
>Ga0082335_1001917_pt1 | contig 41245 bp, 33 predicted proteins | sample Subgrocontami58m_FD_72375 | JGI IMG/M metagenome (GOLD analysis project Ga0082335, IMG submission 72375) | Subsurface groundwater microbial communities from S. Glens Falls, New York, USA - GMW37 contaminated, 5.8 m (SPADES assembly) (version 2) ...
AGCGCTCTGGCCGAAAGTGGACCTGGCACCCACCTTAGGAAAGGAACTGGCCGTCGCTCAGTAACATTCCTGGATGAGTGATCACCCTGCCTTCAGTAACATTCTTCGTTGAGTTGACACGGAGGTTTCGCTATCGCACGGCCGCAAAGCGCAAAAGGGCGGCCCTCCAATTTTGGAGGGCCGCCTTGACAGCACGCCGGACTTGCACCGCGGCCTGTGGCCGCTCATGGGAACGGTGGGTTACAGCCGCTCGTCCGACAGCAGCACGGCCTCGGGGAAGAGATCGCTCATCGGCGCCTTCTTGGGGCTCAGGCCCTGCTCCACCGAGATGGTTTGCACCATGTCGATGGCCTTGGCGTTGTTCTTCACGCCGTACGGGAATGGATCGCGCCCGAAGGCGTCAGCCACCTCGTCGCGCAGCAGGCCTCCGAACACCAGCAGCGTGGGCGGCGTGGTCTCCCACCCCTTGATGGCGATCTCCTTGGCCTCTTCGAAGGCCTGCATCAGGCTGGTGGCCACCCACGGGTGCTCCTTCAGGATGCTCTCCCGCACGATGGTGGTGTGGTGGGGCGGATACACCCCGTTCTTCTTGAAGTAGCGGATGCCCTCGGCCTTGGGGTCCGAGAACAGCAGCGGGAAGTCGGGGTTACCCTTTACGTCGGCGCCCTTGCGGTCGATGGACGAGGCGCTCGGCGAGCCCCAGCCCATGGCGGCGTCGATCTCGCCCCGTAGGAACAGCGAGCCGAAGTTGGCGTCGGCGAAAGTCAGTTCCACGCCCGGGGGCAGCTTGGTGCCGCTAGCGCCGGTGTGGCTCAGGTTCTGGCCACGAGTTTGCACCCACTTGACGTCGCTGTCCTTCACGCCGAACTCGTGCAGCAGCACGCCGCGGATCCAGAGCCCAGCGGTCTGCTGGTAGTCCATGACGGCAAACCGCTTGCCGATCAGGTCCTCAGGGTGGTCCTGCCGGATGCCCGATGCCTTGCTCACCACAATCTGCGTGTACGAGAAGTTCCGGTTATGGAACACCGGCAGCATGTAGTAGGGAAGGCCCTTGGGGCGGTCGTTCAAGAACGAGGAGAACGAGAACTCCGACACGTCGTAGCGGTGGTACTTGATCTGCTCGTAGAACACGCCCGGCACGGCCCCGGGCATGCCCTGGTAGTGCAGCGTAATGCCCGCAGGCTTCACTTGGCCGGTGATAAGCGGCATCACGCGGTCGTAGGGCGTCATCGCAAAAGTAAGCTGCAAGTCGGTCATGCGGCCTCCTAGGAACGTTGGGATTTCTCAGGCGTGGGTATCATAGGGAGTCGCTATAAGCGTGTCAATTTATGCAGTAGCTATATAGGTCGCGCCTATAGAGTGGTCACCACAGGTTTGACGGCTGCGTCAAGGCCGTGATAGCGTTCCTCAAGCACACCTACCAGCCTGCCTAACGATCCTATAGACGCAACGCATATGCAGCAGTACCTTTTTCGGCGGCTCCTGCTCTTCGTTCCCACGCTCGTCCTTGCCTCGCTCACGATCTTCGTCATCATGCGGCTGCTGCCGGGCGATGTGGCGCTCATTATCCTGGGGGGCGACGCCAGCAGTCCGAATGCCATGCAACAACTTGAAGCCTATCGCGAGACGCTTGGCCTCAAGGACCCATTCGTGGTGCAGTACGGCCGCTGGCTGTGGAGCATGGTCGACGGCTCGTTCGGCGGCGAGTCGCTGCTGGACCACGAGGCCCTGACCGCCATTATCGGACGGCGGCTACCCGTGACCATGGAGATATCCTTCTACGCCATCGCCCTTTCCATGCTGGTGTCGATACCCTTGGGCGTTCTGGCGGCACTGCGGCATGACCGCTGGCCCGACTACGTGGTGCGGGTGGTGACCATTGCAGGCAACGCCGTGCCACACTTCTGGCTGGCGCTGGTGGTGCTACTGGTGCTGTCGGTGAACTTCAATTGGTCTCCACCGGTGTTCTACAAGAACCTCTGGGAAGACCCGGGCAGCCACCTGCAAAAGGCTATCTGGCCCACGCTCATCCTGGCATGGGGCTTCAGCGCCAACGTAGCCCGCGTCACCCGCGCCAGCATGCTGGAGGTGCTGCGGCAGGACTACGTGCGCACGGCGCTGGCCAAGGGCCTGGCGGGCAACACCGTGGTGTGGCGGCACGCGCTGCGCAACGCCCTTATGCCTGTACTCACCCTCTCGGGCCTGCAACTGGCGGGGCTGTTGGGCGGCACCGTCATCCTTGAGTCCATTTTTGGGATGCCGGGACTGGGCCAGGGCATTGTACTGGCGGCCAACAACCGGGACTACCCTGTCATCCAGAGCTTGGTCATGCTGCTGGTGTTCTTGATGCTGGCCATCAACCTTGCCATCGACCTCGCCTACGCGGCCATCGATCCGCGTATCCACTACCGATAGGTATCCCCGCCACCATGACGAGTTCCGGCCACACCACCAGCGTCGAACGCCTGTCCGTTTACCCAGGAGCGGGCGCTGCTCACTCCTGGCTGGCCGGCATCTGGGACTTTGGCAAGCGGAAGCCGCTCGGGCTCATCGGCGGCGTCACGCTGGTGCTGCTGGTGGCAGTCGCGGTGTTTGCGCCGCTGGTCGCGCCTTTCGACCCGACGGTGCAGGACATACCCAACCGCCTGCGGCCACCGGACGGCCGCTATCTGTTCGGCACCGACACCTACGGCCGCGACGTGTTCTCGCAGATCGTCTTCGGCGGGCGGGTGTCGCTGTATGTCGGGTTCCTCTCGGTGGTCATCGGCACTTTTTTTGGCGTGATTATTGGCGTGGCCTCAGGATATCTGGGCGGGGTGTTCGACCTGCTGGTGCAGCGGCTGGTGGACGCGCTGCTGGGCTTTCCGCCACTGGTGCTGGCCCTCGTGCTGGTGGTGAGCCTGGGCCCCTCGATCAACAGCGTGGTGATCGCCATCGGCATCACCTACATCCCCCGGGTGGTGCGGCTGGCGCGCGCCAGCGCAATGACGACGGCTCAGGAGATGTACGTGGACGCGGCGCGCGCGATCGGCGCCGGCGGGCTGCGCATTATGATCCGCCATGTGGTGCCCAATAGCCTGACTCCGGTAGTGGTGCTGGCAACCGGCTACCTGGGCACCGCCATCGTTGCCGAGGCCAGCCTCAGCTTCCTGGGGCTCGGGGTGCCGCCGCCCAATCCCACCTGGGGCGGCATGTTGCAAACCGGCACCCGCGGCTACCTGGAGAGCGCACCCTGGCTCACGATCTACCCAGGGCTTGCCCTTTCCATGGTGGTGTTCGCCTTTGGCTTATTGGGCGACGCGCTGCGGGACGTGTGGGACCCCCGCCTACGCAACAGTTAACAGTTAACTGTTGGTAACTAACGGTCGCGCCGGCCAACGCATGGTCCGGGCGCAAGGAGGTCTGCACAGCGAGCTACGTATCGGTGGAGACGAGCATCTCAACCCAACCCCCCAGAAGGAGGCCCCCACTATGCAGCTTCGAACCCTAGGAGCAACCCTCGGCATTGGCATGCTGGCGTTGAGCCTGGCGGCCTGTTCCGCGCCCCAAGCCGCGGCCCCCAGCCTCGGCGGCAACGCGGGCCAGCCCCAAGCGGCGGCCGGCGCCCCCAAGACCGGCGGCATTGCCATCATCGCCAACCGCGAAGACCCGCCGGGAAACTGGGACCCCATGTTCGCGAGCACTATCAGCCTGCAGCACGTGTCCAACAGCGTGTTCGGTGAGTCGAACGTGGTGCGGCCCTGCTACACCGACTTCTACAAGGTGTGCCCAGGCCTGGCCGAGAGCTGGGAGGTCAACGGCGACTTCACCCAGTGGACCTTCAAGGTGCGCGACAACGTGTTCTGGCACGACGGCGCCAAACTCACGCCGCAGGACGTGAAGTTCTGGGCCGACCTGTCGTTCAACGGTGTCAAAGTGGGCGAGAAGACCCGCCCTCCCGCGCTCTACAAGGCCTACATGGGCGACGTGAAGTCGGTGGACCTGCTGGACGGCAACAAGGTGAAGTTCACCCTGGGCACCGCCTTCCCCGCCTTCCTCGACTCCATGGGCAGCCGCAACGTGATGTTTGCCGCGCCGCGCCACCTATTCCAGCCGAAGATCGACGCGGGGAACGTGACGGTCGGGCCGTCCGATGTCGGCTTCGTGGGCGTGGGAGCGTTCAAATTCACCAAGCAAGAGAAGGGGAGTTCGGTTCAGGTCCGCAAATTCGACAAGTTCTGGGACAAGGACAAGGACGGCAAAGCGATGCCGTACCTCGACGGCATCGACTTCCCCATCATGACCGACTTCAGCGCGGTGGTGGCGGCGTTCCGCACCGGCCAGCTCGATGGCAGCACCCGCGGTGTCGGGTTCAGCGTCAGCCCGGCGCAGCGGGACTCGCTGAAGCAGGCCTTGGGCGACAAGGTCTGGTTCGCCGAGATCGGCGGCAACCGTGAAACCATGTGGTTCAACACGCTGCGCACCAGCCCGTTTCAGGACGTGCGTGTCCGCAAGGCCGTCTCGCTGTGGCTCGACAAGCAGCAGGGCATCGCAGCCGTGCAGGATGGCGTCGGCTACATGACGCCCATGCTGAACCCCAAGTCGCCCTGGGTGAACCCCGACTGGAACACCTGGCCCGGCTGGAATCCGAGCACCCGCGACAAGGACCGGACGGAAGCCAAACGCCTGATGGGCGAGGCGGGCTTTGCCAACGGTTTCGATATGGAGCTGTTCGGCGAGAAGAGCTGGATCAAGCAGGGCGAATGGATCCAAGGCGACCTCGCCGGCTTGGGCATCAAAATCAAGCTCGATCTCATCGACACCGCCACCTACAACAAGCGGCGGCTGGAGGGCGACTATACCCTGACCACCGGCAAGGGCGCCACGGTCACCGTGCCCGAAGGCCTGGAGGCGCTCATCGGCGCGCAGAGCATCGCCAAGGCGGCCTTCCCGAAGCACGATGACCCGAAGGTCACCGAAACCTTCGCCAAGTTCCATCAGGCGAAGACCACCGAAGAACGAACCACTATCTACCGGCAGTTAGAGAAGTACTTCATGGTGGACCAGGTGCTGGGCGTGCCAATGTATGACGCCGTCCAGCTCATCCCCTACCGCTCGCACCTCAAGGGCGTGCTGATCCCCGCCGAGGACATCACCGGCTTCCTCGGGTTCTCCACCCTGTGGCTCGACAAGTAGCCATACAGCAAGGGATACGGAAAGCCCCCAGGCCATTTCGGCCTGGGGGCTTTCCTGTACGCAGTGAAAGAACGCCGCTACTCGGTCTCGCCCATGCGGGCCCGCCGGTCGACGGACCGCTCGCCCTCCTGAGGCATGGCCGTGGCGGCCTTGATCTCCTCGATGGTACCGGTGTTGTGCTTGCGCTGGAGGAACGGGTACTCGCGGTAGTCGGGGCCCAGTGCTGCGCTCATCGGTTGGTCGGGGCGCGGCAGTGGCTCCGGCACACCGAAGCGCATCAGCGTCAACTGGTCCTCGCACACGTGTTCCAGCCGGATGGCCATACGCACGATGCCCTGGATCGACAGGCCGCCCGCCGACATGCCGTGGCCCCGCTGCATGGCCACCCAGTTATCGCCGATGGCCTCGGCCAACGCCCGGCCTCGCTCCGGGGTGTCCACTTGGTGGCTCTCCGGGTAGTAGCCGACGCCGCTGCCGAAGGTGAGCGCCTCCAGGTTGAAGGGGATGATGGGCTGGTTCAGCACGCTCATCAGCACGGTATAGCGCGGGTGGGTATGCAGCGCCGTCAGCGCCTTGGGGTTCTTCCAGTAGACGCCGAGATGAATGGCGGTTTCGCCGGGGATAGGGCCCGGGCCGTCGACCCGCTTGCCGTCGAGGTCGACGGTCGAGATGTCCTCGACGGTGGCCAGGTTGGGAGCATAGCGCGGATTGATGAGGAAGGTCTCGGTACCCGGGATACGTACGCTGAGGTGGCCCATGCCGCCCAGCACATTCTCTTCAATCAGGATCTGCAGACCCTCCACCAGTTGGCGCTTGAGGGATTGCACTTCGTCCTTCGTTGCCATCGGTTCCTCCAGTAAATGTGTTTTGGTCCGTAAGAAACGCCGGTTAACCTGCCCGCAGGCGGAAACCGAACACACGCGCCGCCACCGCCACACCGACGGTGAGCGCCAGCACCATGCACCCCACCACCGACGCCGCTTCCAACCGGCCGTCTGTGATGTAGTCGAGCTGGAGCATGGACAGCGGGCGATTGGCTGGCGTAGAGAGCAGCGCCACGGTGGCGATATTGCGCGCCGCGCCGATGAACATGATGAGGCCCACCGTCACCAGCGAAGGGGCGATGAGCGGCAGCACCACCCGAGTGTAGGTGTGGAACCACCCGGCGCCGGTCAACGCCGACGCCTCCTCCAGTTCAGCACCCAACTGCATCAGGTTGCCCTTGAAAATCTGGACCGCCAGTGGCATGCCGGAGACTACCCCAGCCAGAATGAGCACCCAGATGGTGCCGTACATGGGCCGCAGCCACGGCTCCAGGAACATACTGAGCAGCGCCAGGCTGAGCAGGATGCCCGGAATGGTGAACGGCAGCCAACTGATGAAGTCCATGAGCCCCCGGCCGAAGAACCGGGTGCGCACCACCACGTACGCGATCATGGAGTGGATGACCACGCCGCAGATGGCGGTGCCAAACGCCAGCCACAGCGTGTTCTGAATCGATCGCATCAACAACCGGTCTTTGAAGATGGTCTGCCAGTGCTCCAGCGTCCATGGGTCTTGAATGAAGAACCCGAACACCTTCATGAAGGTGCCCGCCACCGTCATAACCACCGGTACCACCACCACCAGCGCCACCAGGAAGAGGCAGAACGCCAGCGCCGGTATGCGCCACTGCTCCAGCCGCAGCACCTGCGTCTGGTGTTGGCCCGTCACCGTGATGTAGCGGCGGCTGCCCACAAACCGGCGCTGCAGGCCGATGAGCAGCAGCATCACGCTCATCGTAGCGACACCCAGGGCCGCGGCAGTATGGGTGACCGCCAGCGGCTGCGACATCAGGTCGTACATAGTGGTGGTCAGCACGTAGATATGCACCGGCGTGCCCAGCACCTGCTCGATCTCGAACGATTCCAGAGCACGGGTGATGGAGAGCATCTCCACCGCCAGCACCGTGGGCAGCATGATCGGCACCACGATGCGTATCAGGGTGCCCAACGCGCTGGCTCCCGTGATGCGCGACGCTTCTTCCATCGCAGCGTTCATGTTGCGAAAGGCCGGCGCGAGCAGCATGACCTTAATGCTGATGCTGTGGGTCATGAGGTGCGCCCACACGATGCCGCCGAACGAGTAGATGTTGAACGTCGGCAATCCCACCGCACCGAGCGCCTGGTTGGCCAAGCCGTACTTGGGATCCAGCATGAGGATCCAGCCCAGGGTCACGGTGAGCGACGGTAGGAAGAACGAGATCCAGAACGCCACCTCGATCCAGTTGCGGCCCGGCATGTCGGTGCGGGTGAGCAGCCAGGCCGCCAGAATGGCGATCGGCAGGGCGATGCCCTCGCGGGTCACGCCCAACGCCAGGGTGTTCCATGCCGACTGGCGTAGGTTCTCCTGCGCCAGCAGGTCTTGCCACCCCTGCAACGAGAACACCGTCGGATGTCCAGGGGTGGCTACCTGCAAGCTGGCCAGGAGCGTGAGCAGTAGCGGGTACAGGCCGACGAAGGCGACGAACCCCAGGAGCAGGGTCATCAAGACCACGCTCCATTCGGGCAGAGCCAGGGGCCGCCGGCCGGACACGGAGACGGTTAGGTTTGCCACAACATCCTCAGCGGGCAGGTCCGAAGCATCCGCAACAGGCGGAGACCGGTCAGGCCTTCACCACTTTCTTCATGAAGGCAATGGTGTCGTCGATGAAATCCAGGCTCTCCTCTTTCTGGCTGTAGAAGTACTTCTTGCCCTTCACCGGCACGTTGGCGGGGTTGATGGGCGGTACGTCGGCGCGGCGGCTGTTCCCCAGGGTCTCTTTCGAAACCAGGGTCTGCGCGTCCTTGGTCAGGTACCAGTTGGCGAACAGCTTGGCGGCGTTCGGGTGCGGCTGCTTGGCCACCAGCCACATTGGCGAGTTGGGGTCCTGGGCGTACACCCACTCCTCGGTTTGGACGGGCACCACGGCCTTGCCGATGCCCTTCTCCCAGAAGTCCTGCAGCACGTTGTCGTACGGGCTGATGGCAATGGGCTGCGTGCCGCGCACCAGCGCTTCGGTATACACCCGGTCGTTGGTGAAGATCATGGGCTCTTGCTTCTGGAACAGTTCTGTCAGCATCGGGTCGGCCACGCTCTTGCCCAAGGAGTAACGGGCGGCAGACACCGACAGGTACCCAGCACCCTCGGTTCGCGGGTCCATGAGGCCAATCTTGCCCTTGAACTTCGGATTGAGCAGGTCCTTGGTACCACCCTTCACCTCGTCGGGCTTCACAAACTCGGAATTGACCCAGATACGGGGCGCCGCTTCGATGCCACCGGCGTAGAACAGGTTCTTGTCCAGGTCCCAGAAGCCGGCCTCGAAGCTGTCGATCCAGTTGCTGTCCTGCACCACGTCGTCTCGGAACAGGACAGACTTCAGCGGCACCACCCCAGCCGTGGGCTTGAGCACCTTGATGACTGACGCCATCGAGACGACGGAGATGTCGTAACTGTAGACGCCGCCCTGCTGCTCTTTCGACGACTTGTTGACGAAGTCGCTGGTGCGGGCGGGCGTGTGCTCCACCTTCAGCCAGGGGAACTGCTCCTGGAAGATGTCTATGACCTTGCGCATGGCCGTGCCGGTGGGCGTCACCACGGAAAGCGTGCCCTCCTTCTTGGCGAGGGCAATCGTCTCGTCCCACTGGGCCTGCCATTTGGCGCCCGGCACACCGACGACCGAACTGCCGCTGCCGCCGGCGCCAGGCTCCGGTGTCGATGGCGCGCACGCAGCAAAGGCCGCCGCTGCGCCCGCCAGGCCCACGTAGCGCAAGAACTCGCGCCGGCCGGCGTTCGATGGATACTCTCGGGGGTTCCAATCCATGGCTTCTACCTCCTGTGTTGCACGCTCACTATGCTGCGGCGACGCTACGCCGCCCAGACCTGCGCCTTTTCGGGCGGCAGCCTCAGGGCAATGGACTGACCTTCTTGCCAGTTCTGGCTGCGGGGCAGCACCAGTTGGATCGCCGCCCCAGTCGCCAGCGTGACCTGTGCTTCATAGCGGTCACCCACAAACAGCAGGGCATCGATGATAGCCTGCAGGCAGTCGTCGCCGCCTGCGCTGCCGCCGCCCGGCCCAATCTCCACGTCCTCGGGCCGGATGGCAATGTTCACCGCCTTGCCCAGTGTGGTGGTCGCTGGGTCATGGCTGCAGCCGTGCAGCGCTATGTCGGGGCCACTACGCTGGCGCACTCGTACCGCAACCGTGCCGCCGGCGGTGACAGCGACCGCTTCGCCGGGGATAGTGACCACCTGGCCCAGGAAGTCGCGCACCACCTGGGACGCCGGGTGGTCATACAATTCTTGCGGCGGCCCCACCTGCTCGATACCGCCCTGATGCATCACCGCGATGCGGTCGGACATGCTAAGGGCTTCCACCTGGTCGTGGGTCACCAGCAGCACGGTGATGCCCAGCTTGCGTTGGAGCAGGCGCACCTCAACCCGCATCTGCGCCCGCAGCTTGGCGTCCAGATTGCTGAACGGCTCGTCCAGCAGCAGGATGTCGGGCTCGTAGACCAAAGCCCGGCACAGCGCCACCCGCTGTTGCTGTCCTCCGCTCAGCAAGGTAGCAGGGCGCTCTTCCAGGCCCGCCATGCCCACCATCTCCAGCACGCGCGCCACCCGCTGTCGCGCCTCGGCAGGCGGCACCTTGCGCAGGCGCAGCGCATACGCGATGTTGCCGAACACCGTCATGTGGGGCCAGATGGCATAGGACTGAAAGACCATGCCCACGTTACGTTTGTTGGGAGGCACCCACGTCCCGTGGGCTGGGTCGGCCACCGCCACGCCGTTGTAGGAGATGACGCCTGCGTCCGGCCGCTCCAGCCCGGCCACCATGCGCAGGGTAGTCGTTTTACCGCAGCCGCTGGGACCCAGCAGCGTATACACCTCGCCGCGTTCTACCGTGAGCGTGGCGTCGCGTACAGCGGCGACGCTGCCAAACATTTTGGTCACGCTTTGCAGCGCGAGAACGGTATCAGCCATTGGCAACCCTGCGCATTTCAGCGTGACCGGCCCTGGGGGTGGCCGTCCCGTCTGCTTGGTGCACCATTGAGACGTCCTCTTTTACGGGCAGCCCGCACAGGTTACTTGAACGCCGGAATGACCTCTTTGCCGAACAGCTCAATCGAGTTCTTCCAGAGCGCCTCCGGCATCGTGCCGATCTCGTGGTTGGTGCAGAAGATGTCGTAGCCAATGCGCCGCTTGCCTTCCTGCAGCTTCCTGATAACCGTCTCGGGGCTGCCAACCAGCGCCAGCCCGCTCACAATGCTGAACTCATAGTCGGCCGAGCCGCGCGCCGAGGTCTCGCCGCGGGCCTTGTCGTCGGGACGCTCGCTATCGAGACCCATGCCCCGTGCGTTGGAGCCCCAGCCAACGCGAGTGGCGGCGATGGGTCCGCCACGAATGGGCACCGCGCCACCGGCCCGGCTCGCCACGAACTGGCGGGCCTCATCGTGGGCTTTTTCGTCGGTCTCGGCCACATGCACCTGCCGCTGCAAGAACACCCGCGGCATCGGGCCGGCATGGTCGCACTCGCGCCACGTCTTTCGGTACAGGTCGAACTTGCGGGCGATCACCTCGTCGCTGTCCAGGTTCTGCGACACGTGATAATTGTTGCGGGCGGCGAACTCGATCGCTGGGTCGCTGTGGACAGCCGCCCAAATGGGCGGATAAGGCTTCTGAAACGGCTTCGGCTGAGGCAGCGCCTCGTCGAAGTGGAAGAACTTGCCGTCGAACGTCACCTCGTCCTGGGTCCAGGCCATCTTGACGATTTTCAGCACTTCTTCACTGATGGCGGCGCGCTGGTAGTAGTCGACCCCCCACCGCATGAACTCATGCTCGTGCACGCCGATGCCCGTGCCGAACTCCACTCGTCCGCGAGAGAGTTGGTCGAGCATGGCCACCTCCTGCGCCAGCCGGATCGGGTGGTAGAACGGCAACTGCCACATCATGGCGCCCAGCCGCAGCCGGCTGGTGGCACGAGCCACCGCGGTCAGGTAGACGGTCGGCGCGGTGATGCGACCTATAGGAGAATTTTGGTGCTCGATAACGAAGTACGAGTGCCAGCCCAATTCCTCGATCCGCGCCGCCAAGCGGATATGGTCATCGTATACATCCGCCATGTCGTCGTTCGTCTCCGAATAGCCGCCGACGGCGTCCCACAGTGCAAATTCCAGCGTTGCCAAACAGCCTGCTCCTGCGTTCCACGAGCGTCCGGCCGGGCCAAAGCACGGTCGGCGATAGATTTGTGTGATTGTAGCAGAGATTGGCAGGCATGATGTCAATACGGTCAATGCCGCTCAATGCCGCTGCAAGGCCTCGGCGCTATCGCATCTTAGTTGCATGGCTACGCACGCCCTTGCGGTAGGAAGTGCAGGGGACAGCGGTCCCTCCGCCAGGGGGTTCCGGGGGTGTGCCATAGGGGTCTGGGAGCGCAGCAGCCTGCATGGTACAGCCTTGGTGCTCGTGGCATCTCAGGATGATGAGTTAGACCACTAGGTTGTCGCTCTAGGGGTAAGAAAGGGCCGCCCTACACTGGGCGGCCTTTTGGTTCTTCTGTCCGGTAGCGTTCGGCTACGCTTCGTCGTAGAGCACGACCGATTTGAGGCCGGCCAGGCCGAGACGCGCCTCGTAGGCGAGGTTGGCCTCCTCGGGCTGGTAGCGGTTGGTGATGAGCCGCTGGGCGCCGGGCAGGTGGGGCAGCATGTGGCTCACCCGCACGTAATGGTCGGTGGTGGCGTTCTGCGTGCCGGTCATGAAAATTTCGTCGTAGTGAATGCGGTTGGCTTCCATGTTGATGCGGGCGCTGGGTGGGAAGCCCGCGAACAGGTTGAAGTAGCCCTCTTTCCGTACCGCACCCAGGCCCTCCTCCACCAGCTCGGCGATGCCGATGGACAGGAAGCCCGCGTCGGCGCCCAGGCCGTGGGTGGCCGCCTGGGTCTCCTTGGCAATGGAGAACTTCTCGGGGTCGAGGGCCATGGTAGCGCCCAGCTCCTCGGCTACCTTGCGGCGCTCTTCCACGGGGTCGCTCATGATGATCTTGGCCGCGCCCATGGCCTTGCCCAGCACCAGGTGCATCAGGCCCATGGGTCCGCAACCCAGAATGGCCATGGTGCTGCCCGGCGTCACCTTGCAGCTCTCCAGCGAGTTGAGTACGCAGGCCATCGGTTCGGTGATGGAGGCCAGCTCAAAGGGCAGCTCGGAGTCCAGCGGGATCATGTGGCCCAGGCGCACTAACTCGGCGGGCACCCGCACGTAGTCGGCGAACCCGCCGTCCTCGTCGTAGCCCAGGGTCACCCGCTTGAGGCAGCGGTTGCGGCGGCCGATCTGGCAGTAGTAGCAGGCCCCGCAGGCGATGATGGGGCACACGATGACCCGGTCGCCGACGGCCGCCTCGGTGACGCCCTCGCCCACCTGGGCCACCCGGCCGGCAAACTCGTGGCCGGTGATGACGCCGGCTTTGGCCTTCTTCTCACCACGGTACACGCGGATGTCGGAGGCGCACACCGACGTGGCGCCCACCTTGATCAGCGCCTCGCCGGGGCCGATGATGGGCACCGGCCGGTCCTCCACCTGGATGTCGCCGGGGCCGTGAAAGATCAGCGATCGCATGGTGTCCATGGTGTCTTCTCCTGGTCGGGCCCGTGCGGGCGATGGGCTGGTGCGGCGGTCGGCCGCAGCACCATTGTAGACCAGGCGGAAGGTGTGGGGTGGCGAGGCGTCTGAAGCGCGACGGGACATTCGCCGCTCGGCCTGAGCCCATCGGCGGACAGGCACAAATCTACCTGGCGGTTGTCCACCCTACCTGGCCAGCGGCGGCAGGCGCGAGGGTACTGCGCACGCAGAGTGTGCCCCATCAGGGGTGTTCTACCTTGCATGAGGACAGGGTGTATGCTGGGGCCGCCACACACTTTCCAGTTATCAGGAGGACGCCCATGCTATCGCAATCCGATAACGAGTTGATCACCCGAGTGGGGGCAGGAACGCCTGCCGGCGAGCTCTTCAGGCAGTACTGGCTGCCCGTGCTCTTGTCCTCCGAGTTGCCGGGGCCGGACTGTGAACCGTCGCGCACTCGCATACTCGGCGAGGACCTGATAGCGTTCCGTGACAGTTCCGGACGCGCTGCTCTGGTGGCCAATGCGTGCCCTCATCGCGGGGCCAGCATGTTCTTTGGCCGCAACGAGGAAGATGGCCTGCGCTGCGTCTACCACGGCTGGAAATTCGACGTGGCAGGCAACTGCGTCGACATGCCTAATGAGCCGGCCGAAAGCAACTTCAAGCACAAGATCCGCCTCACCGCCTACCCTTGCCATGAGGTCAGTGGTGTCATATGGACCTACATGGGTTCGCGCAAGACGCCGCCTCCGTTCGCGCAATTGGCGTGGACGCTGGTGGACGAGGCGCATACCGTGGGCACGAAGATCACGGAAGATTGCAACTGGGTGCAAGTGCTGGAGGGCGACCTCGACACCGCGCACGCCAGTTTCCTGCATTTCCGGGGGAAGCCCGGTGGCGTGAAGCAACTGCTGGAGCACGAGCAGGGGCCGTTCGTCGACCTGCTGTTCACCGAGCACGGCTTCACCAAGGCGGCCCGGCGCGAGGTGCCCGACAACAAGTACTACTGGCGGGTGTACCAGTTCATCATGCCGTGTTTCGTGCTGCTGCCTGCAACCGGCAGCAGCGTGAGCTATCGGGTGGCCGTGCCCATGGACGATGAGCACACGATGTTCTGGAACGGTACCTATAGCCCGACCCGGCCGGTCACCGACGACGAACGGCGCCGGCCCGGTACCACCGGCTACTGCGAGTACCTGCCACCGTCGACGCAGGCCCTTGGCAAATGGCGGTATGCGACGACGGCCGACAACAATTACCTGCGGGACTTCGCGGCGGAGCGCAGCGGCGAGCTGTTTTCCGGTATCCCCCCGGTCAAGCCGCAGGACATTGCCATGACCGAGAGCATGGGGCCGATCAACGACCGGACGAAGGAGCACCTGGGCACGACCGACGCCGCCATCATTCAAATGCGCCGGCTGGTGCTGCACGCTGCCAAGGCACTGCGCGCTACCGGCACCGTGCCAACGGGGGTGGACAACCCGGAGGTACAGGCGGTGCACTCGGCAACGCTCATGCTGTCGCGGGATGTGGATTGGATTGCGGCGAGTAAGGATGCCCTGCAGGCGAAGCCCGGTCAGCCGCTGGCAACCGCCGTTTAGCCAAGCGACCGCCGTCATAGCGCATGGGGCTGGCCCCTTCTGGGCCGGTCCCATACGTTTTCCGCCAGGTGAGGTGATCGCCGCTAGTCCAACCAGACGTTGTCGGTCTCGCGGGCGGCGGGCGTGAAGACGGGGGTGTGGCCGTGGCTGAGGTCGAGGTGGGCTTTGAGCAGTTCTAACGCCCCGACCTGGCCCTCCAGCACGATGATGGTGCGGGGGTCAACGTCGAGCGTGAGCACGGCGACATCGAGGCGGCCAGGGACGCGGGTGCGTTCGAGGCTGGCGTGGGCCACCGCGGCCACGGGCACCCGTTCGTTCCAGGTGGTGTGCACAAACCGCAGCGTCCCGCCAAGCACGCTCACCTCAGCCATCTCTCCTGCATGCCGCCCGTTGAATCCGGTGAGAAGCGAGCACCTCGCCATGATGTCACCCCCTAACCTTTCTCTGACTTAACGATAACGCCGGGCGGATGGAGGGTGCTATGGCGCGCGTCACGCCCTGGGCATGGTGTTGGTCACGCGCGCTGTGTGCGCGTTGCACTTGGGTGGGGCGCCTGCGGAGGCTGCGGGGTGGCAACGGGAGTGCGGTTGGCCTAGGATGGCGGCAGTCATTGCCGGCGCGGCGGCCCCCTCTCCCCTAGCCCTCTCCCACGAGGGGAGCGGGGGTCTGAGCCGCTCACATGGGGGGGTGTGACGAGCGATGAGCTCTGCGGGGCCGCAGCTGGAGTAGCGCGCTTCGGATTGGAGGGTGCGATGTTGGACCTGGTATTGGCGGGCGGGACGGTGGTGACGCCGGGCGGGGCCGGGCTGTGGGATGTGGGGATTCGGGGCGAGGCGATTGCGGCGGTGGCGCTGCCGGGCACGCTGTCCACCGAGGGGGCGCGGGTCATCGACGTGACCGGGCGGGTGGTGGCGCCAGGCGGTATCGAGGCGCATGCGCACATTGCCTGGCCGGTGCCGGCGCTGTCCGGCTACCGGTCGTCGGGGCCGGCCGAGGTGTCGGCGGCGGCGCTGCACGGCGGCACCACCACCATCCTGGACTTTGCGCTGCAGACGGCGGGGCTGGACCTGCTCCAAGCCATTGAGGCCCGTAACCGGCTGTGGCAGGGAGCGTCCTACTGCGACTACTCGTACCACGTGATGCCGACGTCGGTGCTGTCGGTGCGCGACATCGAGCAACTGCCGGAGGTCATCGCCTCCGGGTTCCCCAGCGTGAAGGTGTTCACCACTTCGGTGCGCCCGCCCACCGGCCCGCACAGCTTCATGGTGGACTTCGGACGCTTGGCCATGGTGATGGAGCGGGTGGCGGCGTCGGGCGGCATTGCGGTCATCCACGCCGAGGACGACGAACTGGTGCAGCACAACTACCGCATGGCTCAGGCCACTGGCCGCTGGGAGTGGCACAACCTGCCCTACGTGCACGACAACCTGTCGGAGGATCTGGCGTACCGGCGGGTGATCCGGCTGGCCGAGGTGAAGCAGGCGGCGCTGTACCTGGTGCACGTGAGCGCTCGAGAAGGCGTCAATGCCATCGACGAGGCGCAGCGCCGGCGGCTGCCGGTGTATGGCGAGACATTACATAACTACGTGTCGTTCACCGAGGCGAACTACCGCGAACCCGACGGCATGAAGTACCACACCTACCCGTCGCTCAAGAGCCCGGCCGACCGCGACGCGCTCTGGAACGGCCTGCTGCACGGCGACATCGCCACCATCGCCACCGACCACATCTCGACCAGCTATGCCATCAAGACCATGGGGCGCACCGTGGCCGACTGCACCGGCGGGCACAACGGCATCGAGACCCGCATGGGCGTGATGTATGCCGAGGGCGTGGTGCGGCGGGGGATGTCGCTGGAGCGGTATGTTGACATAACATCGGCAAATGCGGCGCGGCTGTTCGGCATGTACCCCCGCAAGGGCGCTATCCAGCCCGGCAGCGACGCTGACCTGACGGTCATAGACCCGTCGGTGCAGCGGCCGCTGGCGAAGGCCGGCCTGCACCTGGAGGACTACAGTATCTGGGAAGGCTGGCCGCTGGCGGGCTGGCCCACGCTGACCATCCTGCGCGGCGAAGTGGCGGTGCAGGATGGCCGGCTGCTGGCCACCGCGGGCCGCGGCACGCTGGCGCCGCGGCGGATTGCGGCGGGTGTGGTGACACGGCCCGGCGTGTGAACGCCACGGCCCAACCACCGGACAAACGAACGCCGGCCCCTGCTGAGCGGGAGGCCGGCGGCTCGATGGCGCTCGCGGCTAGGCGCCGGGTGTGGTGTTTACCACCAGGTGCTGGGGTTGGCTACGGTGTTACCCAGGTCCCGGAACGGCGTAAAAATGCCGCCCGCTTTGATGTCGGTCTTTACCTTCATGGTGGTTCCTCCTTCTCTGAGGTCTGCCCCTTGAGGAGAGCCCAGGGAGTGGCGCCAGCATAGCAGGTCCCAGCGTAGGAAGCCGGATGGCGGCGGCTTCCAGGGCGCTAGAAGTTGGCCGGCGGGAACCCACCAATGCCCGGTGAGCGCCATGGGGCGCTTGCGTAGTCTGCGAAACCACCGGCCCTGATGCCTGTGTTGACCTTCATTTTTCGTTCCTCCTTCCCATGGATATGCTCCATGGGGGAGCCCAGGGAGTGGCGTCAGCATAGCAGGTTCGGAAGGCGCCAAAACCCAAGGCGATATCGTTCTTTTTGGCGCCTCGGGCGAGACGGTTTGCCGAGTTTCCTTTACACTCCGCTCTAGAAGACGACCGATGCCAGCGTTCTTGTGCCGGTAGGGCCGTGACGCAGCGCAGCGCGAACGCCACCGGTCTCGCCGCCCGATGCGGGCGTAACACCGAAGAGGAGGCGCATCACCATGGGTAGTCCGCGGATATCCGGCCGGCAGGGCGCTGTGGGCCACCGGCGGGGAGCCTTGGTGGCGAACGCCGCATGCCTTGCCGTGCTCATGACTGCCTGCACGAGCCCCGGAGCCAGTGCACCATCCACCGGCCAGGCCCCATCGGCGGCGCCGGCTGCCACCGAGCCGAAGGTGAAGCGCGTGGTGTTCGCAGCGCCCGTACCTACCGGCGAGAGCAACCAGCCGCGCAACATCAGCCAGCCGGCCATGTGGCAGATCTCGCCCACCTACGAGTACCTGATGGGGCTTGATCCCGAGACCGGCAAGCTGGCGCCGCAGCTTTCCACCGATTGGAAGGTGGAGAACGACAACGCCATCCGCTTCAAGCTGCAGAAGGGCGTGCAATTCCACAACGGCCTGGGCGAGTTCACCGCCAAGGACGTGGTGCACTCCTGGCAGGACATCACCCGGACCGATGCCACGGCGGGGTATCAGGTGGTGCTGGCCAAGCGCACCATCGGCAACGTGGAGGTGGTGAGCGACTACGAAGTGGTGTTCCGGCTCAAGGACAAGGACGCCGACCTGTTGAACATGATCTCCCAGGCCGAGGGCGGCATGGAGATGATGAGCAAGGCCGACTTCGACAAGCGCGGCGACCCGGCGTTGACCGCGGCGCCGATCGCAGGCACCGCACCCTACCAGTTCCTGGCGCGCACCCAGGGAGTGAACATCACCTTCCAACGCACGTCCTATAAGCACTGGCGCAAGTCGCCCGACTTTCAGGAGTTCGAGTTCCGCTGGATCGCCGAACCCTCGACCCGCTTGGCCGGGTTGCTCACCGGCGAGATCCACCTGACCAGCCTGCCGAACGACCTGCAGACCCAGGCGGAGAAGCAGGGGTTCAAGGTGGCGAAGGGCAAGATCGCCGCACAGCGGGCCTACCTCAACTTCAAGTGCTGCTTCCTGAGCTGGGCGGGACACACCACAGCCGACGGCGCCTACAAGTACCCGGAGAGCCCCTTGATGGACATCCGGGTACGCCAGGCACTGAACAAGGCTATTGACCGCGATGCGCTGAATAAGGCGTTCTTTGGCGGCAAGGGCGCGCAGATGCTGGGGTTCGTTCACGTGACCGAGGGACAGCTCGGGTATGACCCCGTGTGGAAGACGACCTACGCCAAGGACTACGGCTACGACGTGGCGGCGGCGAAACAGCTTCTGGCCGATGCTGGGTACGGGCCGGGCAAGCCACTCAAGACCAAGCTGTACATCCCCAACGGCTCGCCGTACGCCGACATGCTGGACGCGATCGCCTCGTACTGGCGGGCGGTGGGCGTCGACTTGGCGCTCTCGCAGATGGACGCGACCCAGCGCAATACCCTGAGCACCAACTGCCAGATCGACAACGAGATCGACCTGTCGAACCCCAGCAGCACGCTGTACACTGCCTACTCGTTCTACAACAGCTCGCTCATCGGTAACTGCGGCGGCTACCAGAATGCGGAGACCGATGCCATCTACCGCAAGGTGCAGCAGGAGTTGGACGTGGAGAAGCAGGCGCCGTTCATCAAAGAGTTGGGGGCGAAGACCGCGGCTAACTTCGCCAACGTCCCGCTGTTCTGGCTGCCTTCGGAAGCGCTGTATGCGCCCACCATCGTGGCCGATTACCCGTGGCCGGGCTCAATCTCCGGCATCTGGACGCACATCGACAACATTCGGGCTGCGAAGTAGGAGGCCCCTGACATGCTGAGTAGGGAAGACAACGAACTGATGTGCCGGGTCGGGCCGGGCACGCCGATGGGCGAAGTGCTGCGGCACTACTGGATGCCGCTGCTGTTTCCCAACGAGCTGGTGCCGGACGGCGCGCCGCTGCGCACCCGCCTGCTGGGCGAGAACCTGGTGCTGTACCGCGACAGCGAGGGGAGCGTCGGGTGCATTGCCGAGAGCTGCCCCCACCGCGGCGCGTCCATGTTCTTTGGCCGTAATGAGGAAAGCGGGCTGCGCTGCGTGTATCACGGCTGGAAGTTCGATGTTTCGGGCGCCTGTGTGGACATGCCGAACGAGCCGGCCGAGAGCAACTTCAAGCACAAGATCCGGGCCACGGCCTACCCGGCGCTGGAGCGCGGCGGCATGGTGTGGGTGTACATGGGCCGGGAGGCCACGCCGCCCCCGCCACCCGATTTCGAGTGGTGCCTGGTGCCGGACCCGCAGCGCAACATCTCGTGGAAGGCGGTGCGCGAGTGCAACTGGGTGCAGGCGCTCGAGGGCGACCTGGACTCCAGCCACACTGGCTTTTTGCACGCCCGGCTCGACCGGGTGAACATGGCGAACGCCGCCGGCATGACGGTGGATAATGCGCCGGCGCTGGAGGTGATGGAGACGCCAATCGGCGTGATGTATGCCGCCCGCCGTTCGGTGCGCCCCGATAGCTACTACTGGCGCACGACCCAGTTTGTGCTGCCGTTCTACGGCATGTTCCCCAGCACGCTCGATGGCCGGGTGCCGTGCCACATCTGGGTACCCATCGACGACGAGAACACGCTGAGCTGGGGCATCGACTGGCAGCCGTTCCCGCTGGAGGCGGAGGGCCCGCCCACCCTCAACCAGAGCTTTTCGATAACGGGTGGCGGCGCCGGTTACCTGCCGGTGTCCAGCCGTCCGCACGGCGCGTTCTACACCGTGGCGAACCGCAGCAACGACTACCTGCTGGACCGGGAGGAGCAGCGTACGACCACCTTCAGCGGCATCCCCACCATAGCGTTGCAAGACACCGCCGTCACGGAGAGCATGGGGCCGATCTACCGCCGCAACCGGGAGCACCTGGGCACCAGCGACGCCATGATCATCCGCAGCCGGGCCCGCCTGATCCGTATCGCGAAGGCCTTCCGTGACGCCGGCACGCCGCCGCCGGGCGCGAGCGAGCCCGGCATGTTCAAGGTGCGGTCCTGCGCCATCCACCTGCCGCGGCGCCTGGCCTGGCCGGAAGCGCTGGCCGACTGGCACAACGCCCGCGCCGGCCTACCGGACACGCGGGTGGACGTAGCGATGCCACGCCGGCCGTAAGCGCACCGCATTCGTCGTAACGCTGCAGGGGAGCACCCATGTACCAAGGTCACAAGGTCATCGATATCCATGGGCACATGTCCACGCCGCCGCACTTCCGCGGCTACGCCTACAACATGATCGCCCTCCGTTACGCCGAGGACACCCTCGAGATGCCGGACGAGCTGGTGGAGAGCGCCCTCACCCGCCACCTCAAGATGCTGGTGGAGCGCAACATCGACATCCAGTTCATCTCGCCCCGCCCGGTTGCCATGATGCACTGGGAGCGCCCGTTTCTGGTGGACGGCTGGACCAGGGTCACCAACAACGTCATTGCCCAGCAGTGCCGCCTGCACCCCGACACCTTTGTCGGCATCGCGCAACTGCCGCAGCACCAATCGCTGGAGACCAGTAACTGTATTGATGAACTGAAGCGGTGTGTCGAGGAACTGGGCTTCATTGGGGCCATGATCAACCCTGACCCGGGCGCCGACCGCCAGACCCCCGGCATGGACAAGGAGTATTGGTTTCCGCTCTACCGCGAGGCGGAGCGACTGCGAGCGCCGCTGATCGTGCACCCGTCGCTGAGCCGGGACCCACGGTTGGACGGCCTGCCCTCCAGCTACCAGTACAACAACATCACCGAGGAAACCCTGGCCTGGTGGCTGCTGGAGAACAGCAAGGTATTCGACCGCTTCCCCGATCTCCGCATCATCGTGTGCCACTGCGGCGGCGCGCTGGAGCGGGGTTTGGGTGATCGGGGTTTGCCCAGCGGCGAGCGCGGCGGCGGTTCGGTGGGCATGACGGTGGGCGGCGGCGTGCGGCCGCCGAAGCGGGACTTCACCACCAACCTGACGTTCGATAGCTGCGCCTATGACCCGGACTTCCTGGCGGCGGCCGTGAAGCAGAAGGGGGTCGACCGCATGCTGCTGGGCACCGAGGTGCCGGGCGGCGGCACCAGCCGTCTGAACCCCCAGACCATGAAGTTCGCCGATGACCTGGTGCCGGTGTTCCAGCTTATGGACTTCATTACCGACGATGACCGGGTGAAGATCCTCGGCGGCAATGCCCGGCGGCTGTTCCCGCTGCTGCGCAACGGCGATGTGTAGAGATGGCGCACGGCGGGTCTACGACCCGGACGAGGTGCAGCCGGCGCCGGAGCGGGCGCTGCACGCTGTGCGGGTGGAGAAGCGCGAGGCGCTTGGTAACGGCGTGGGCGCGCCGCGCTGCCGGCCCGTTGCACGGTTCGGGTAGTTCATGAGGCCAGGAGATCACAAAGGAGGGCGCGATGCTAAGCCCACAGGATAACGAGACGTTGTGCCGGGTCGGACCGGGAGCGCCAATGGGGTCGCTGATGCGGGAGTTTTGGATCCCGGCGTTTCTGGCTGAGGAACTGCCGGAGCCCGATGGGGCGCCGCTGCGCATCCGGCTGCTGGGCGAGGACCTGATAGCGTTCCGGACCACTTCCGGCGGAATCGGGTTGATGCAGAACGCGTGCCCGCACCGTGGCGCCAGCATGTTCTTCGGCCGGAACGAGGAAGACGGGCTACGGTGTGTGTACCACGGCTGGAAGTTCGACATTGAAGGCACCTGTGTCGACATGCCGAACGAGCCTGCCGAGAGCAACTTCAAGCACAAAATCCGGGCGGTGGCCTACCCCTGTGTGGAGCGGAACGGAGCGGTGTGGGCCTACATGGGCCCTCGCTCCACCCCCCCGCCGTTGCCCGACCTCGAGCCCAATATGCTGCCCGAGGCCGAGTACCCAGGCATGATCACGTTGGCGCTACGCGAGTGCAACTACATGCAGGCGCTCGAAGGTGACATCGACACCGTGCACAGCAACTTCCTGCACGACGGCGCCGTGAAGCTGGAGTGGCTGCAGCCGGGCACGCACGACTACTACCGCCGTGCGCACTTGGCCCCTAAGTTCGTGGTGACCGACACCGACTTCGGCACGCTCTACGGCGCGCAGGTGCCGGCGGAGGCCGACAGCTCGTACTGGCGGCTCGCCTGCTTCCTGTTCCCCTTCTGGACCATGATACCCAGCGGCGTCCTGGGGGCGCAGATCATGGCGCGGGCCTGGGTCCCCATCGACGACGAGAACACCATGGCGTGGACCTTCAATGTGCGCTTGTCGAGCAAGGCGCGCGGCGACTCGGCGTTCCGGTCTCCCATGCGGCAGGCGCAGGTGGACCGTGCCGCGGCCCGCACCGGCCATGGCCCGCTGCCCCCCACCAGTGGCTGGCTGGGCCGCTGGCGGTTGGGCGCCGATGCATCGAATGATTACATGATCGACCGCGACGCTCAGAAGACCGACAGCTACACGGGAATCCCCACCATCTTTTTGCAAGACCAGGCGGTGACCGCGAGCATGGGCCGGGTGTACACCCGGCACCAAGAGCACCTGGGCACCACCGATTGGATGATCATCCGCACCCGCCGCCGCCTGATTCAGGCCGCGCAGGGATTCCGCGACCACGGGCAACTGCCGCTGGGGGTCGATCACCCAGAGGTCTACCGCACCCGCACCGGGTGGACGGTGCTGCCCAATGGCGTGGACTGGCTGGCGGGCACGGCCGACATGCGGAGGGCCTGGGTGCCGCGCTAGGGTGGTGTGTGGGTGGCCGCCACCGCGTGAGCGGCCGCCACCGCGCTGCGACCAGGTAGCCCTCCCAGCCGGCCACAGCGAAGGCGACCGGCGGTGGGACCGGCTGGTGGTGTAGGCAAGCGGCGTGATCCCTCCGGACAACGAGAAAGCCGATCCCGCCTGAAGTGGGGGATCGGCTTTCTGGCGCTAACGGCGAGATGCCGGTGTCCCAGGTGCGTCTGCCACATGGAATGCGCTAGGGCATTTCTGCTGGAACGTCGGTTGGTCGCCGGCTTTACCCCCATCTAACTAACTTCCCCCTAGGCAGGGGGAAGAACGGCTGCATCGGCCCGACACCGGGACGCGGCAGTGCATGAGCGTCTTGGCTGTAGTGCGAACTGCACCCTCACCCTAGCCCTCTCCCATGGGGAGAGGGAACCGGATTTAGCTGCTGCCCTTTTCCTTCGACAGCGTTCGGATCGCGTCGACCAGGTAGTCGACTTCGTCCTCGGTGTTGAAGAAGTCGACGGCGGCGCGGACGCCTGGCGGGTAGTTGACCGAGCGGATGACGACCTTGTTGCGGGACCAGAGCTGGTCCACCAGGTCGTGCTCGTCCCAGCCGGCCACCGCAAAGGTGACGAGACCGCAGGCGGTGGGACCGGCGGGCGGGCTGGTGACGGTGGCGCCGGCCACGCCGCTCAGGCCTTGGCGCAGACGCTCGGTCAGACCCATCCAGCGGTCCTGTATCTCGTCCATGCCCACGCCCTGCAGCACGCCGATGGCGGCCATGGCGCCGGCCAGCAATGGGTTGCTGCTGGTGGTGAGTTCAAACTTCTCGGGGGCGTCGCGCTTGGGCTCGTAGTGGCCGAAGGCGTCGAACTTCTCGGCGGCCTTGCCTGCCACCTCGACGGGCACCAGGTCTCCCAGCAGTTCGCGTCGCACGTAGAGCGCGCCCATGCCCCAGGGGCCCAGCATCCACTTGTGGCCGGGCACCGCGTAGTAGTCGGCATCCCACGCCTTCACGTCGATGGGGATCTGGCCCATGGTCTGCGCGCCGTCCACCAGCACCTTCACGCCGTGGCGGTGGGCCATGCGGTCGATTTCCGTGATCGGCACCATGAGACCGGTGGCGTACATGATGTGGCTCAGGATGATGAGCCGGGTCTTCGGGGTGATGGCCGACTCCAAACTGCCCAGGATGGCCTCGGACGAGTCCAGCGGGTCGAGGGTGGCGATCTTGACGTTCACCCCCAGGCGTTCCCGCAACTGGTACGGGGGCACCAGACCCGAGCCGTGCTCCAGGCTGGTAGTGATGATCTCGTCGCCCGCCTGCCAGGGCAGCCCGTTGAGCACGATGTTGATGCCGCGGGTGGTGTTGTCGGTGAGCACCACCTCTTCCGGGGTGGCGCCGAGCATGGAGGCGAAGGCGGCGCGGCCGGCGATGCGGCGCTCGCGGGCCTTGGCCATGACCGGGGCGGTGGTGGGGCCCCACTCCATCTCCTCGCGCATCACCTCGGTCACGGCGTCCAGCACCGGCGAGGGTGAGGGTCCGGAGAAGCCGGTGTTCATGTACACGATGCCCTGCTTCATGATCGGGAACAGGCTGCGGAGAGCGGCGACGTCCATGGGTGGGTCCTTCCGGTTGGGTGGGTGACTGGTGGCTGGATTGTAGCATGGGGGAGGAAGAGGTAACGCCCGTTCCGAAGCGCGTCGTTTGTAACGATCGCTCGTGCGGTAGCGCTCAGGGCTCCTGCCCCAAGAACGTAGACGCAAGGGGGCGGTGCGCGGCGCGGACGGTTATGTATAGATCTTCCGGCGCAGCTCGATGACTGGGATTCGGCGGGTGGTCTTCTCCTGATAGTCTTGAAACCGGGTGTAGCGCGCCGCCATCTGGCCGTAGAGCCGGTCCCGCTCCTCCCCTGTCATCGCGACCGCCTCGGCCTCGAAACGCTCGCTGCCGAGTTCCACGGTCACGGTGGGGTGGGCGACCAGGTTGTGGTACCAATCGGGGCTTACCGGTGCACCCGCTTTCGAAGCGAACACGAACAGCCGGTCGCCATCGGGCAGATATTGCACCGGCGTGGTGCGCAGCAGGCCGCTCTTCGCCCCGGTGGTGGTCAGCAGCAGCAGGGGGGAGCCGGCGAACTGCCCGCCCACCGTGCCGCCATTGGCGCGAAACTCCTCGATGACCTTGCGGTTCCAGTCCCTCATGTCCGCCATCGCGATGCCTCCTGAGCTTGTACCATCGGTCCACGAGCCGTTTGAGCGGTTGACTCCGCGCTGTTGCGTCCATCATAGCGCCGAGGGAATCGCAGCTTACTTGCTGGTGTGATGCCCTTTGAAAGCTGGCTTTGACCGCCGGTTTCACCCCCAAACCCCCTCAAGGGGGTTCAAGGTGCTCCTTCGGAGTGATTGGAGAATGGGGGGACACCCCCCAAGCCCCCTGGCAAAGCGGGTTGCACCCGCTCTGCACTCACCCGCCAGAGTGCTCCGACCCGACAGGCCACATTTAGGTGCGATAGCCCTGATCATAACGCCCGGTCGCTTCACCCTCCACCTCGCCCCGCGGTATGCTGCCAGTAACCCCACCGGAGGTCCATATGAGCGAGTTCGCACAGCATGCCGTCTACTCCGTGGTCGGCCGGCGCACCCCCTTCATCGACGGCGCCGGCAAGGTTACTGGGCGGGCACGCTACATCGCCGACCTGGACGTGCCGGGGGCAGTGTGGGCCGTCTTGCTGCGCAGCCCCTACCCGCACGCCGACATCGTGGACATTGACACCAGGGCGGCCTTGGCGCTGCCGGGGGTGCGGGGCATCGTGACGCACCGCGATGCCCCCACCGTGCCCATCGAGGGCGGCGACGACTCGGGCGACGCGCCGGTGTATGTGATGGAGCCGCGGCTGCGCCACGTGGGCGACGAGGTGGCCGCCATCGCCGCCGACACCGTGGCGATCGCCCAGGAAGCGGCCAGGCTCATCAACGTGACCTACCGGCAGTTGCCGGCCGTGTTCGATCCCGAGGAGGCGTTGCTGGACGGCGCCCCGCAGGTGCGGCCCAGCGGCAACCTGGCGGGCGGCAAGCCTATTCTGCTGGCGCGGGGCGACACGGCGGCGGGCATGGCCGCGGCCGACCTGGTGGTGGAGGAGACCTACACCACGCCGTTCACGTCGGCGCTGCCGCTGGAGCCGCGCGGCTGCCTGGCGGCCTGGGATAGCGACCACCTGACGGTATGGAAGAGCGGCCGCAACGTGCACGGTGACCGCGCCAGCCTGGCCCGGGTGCTGGGCATGCGGCTGAACCAGGTGCGGGTGGTGACGCCCGGCGCGGTCGGTGGCAGCTTTGGCAACAAGGACGAGAGCCGCCTGCAGTACATCACGGCGCTGCTGGCGAAGAAGGCCGGGCGGCCGGTGAAGCTGTGCTACGACCTGTCGGAAGAGTTGCGGTTCGGCCGCTGGCGCCACCCGTCGAAGATCACGGTGCGCATGGGCGTGAAGCGTGACGGCGCCATCACCGCCATCGAGAGCCGCTGCATCATGAACACCGGCCCGTACGTGCCGGGCGTCAACGTGTGCCGGCGGGCGGGCCACGGCCTCACCTACCTCTACACCTGCGCCAACGTGCGGTTCGAAGGGCTGGTGGTGTACACCAACACGCCGGTGCCGGGCAGCTACCGGGCGCTGGGCTCGCCGCAGGGGCACTTTGCGCTGGAGAGCCATGTGGACTTGGTGGCCGAGAAGCTGGGCATGGACCCGCTGGAGTTCCGCCGCAAGAACCAGGTGGGGCTGGAGGGCCAGCCGGGCGATCCCTACAAGCCCAGCGCCCGCCTGCTGCCGCCGCAGCCGGTGGCGGGCGGCATCCCCTTCAGCAGCAATGCCCTGGCGAAGTGCTTCGACGAGGGCGCTGCCGCCGTAGGGTGGACACCGACGGTCGGCCCGCGCAAGGCGCTGGCGGCCGACGGCCTGCTGTACGGCACCGGTGTCGGGGCCTGCATCTACCAGACGGGCCAGATGCCGTCGTCGGCGATTGTGCGGCTGAACGCCGATGCCACTGCCGAGGTGCTGATGGGCACCCTGGACGTGGGCCAAGGGTCCAACACCGTACTCACCATCATGGCGGCCGAGACGCTGGGTCTGCCGTTGGACCGCGTCAGCGGCTACTTCGCCGACGCCGAGACCACGCCCTTCGCCCATCCCACCGCCGGGTCGACCACCACCTTCTCGTCGGGCATGGCGGTGAAGCAGGCCTCGCTCGATGTTCGCCGCCAGTTGCTGGAGGCCGCCGCCGACATCATGGAGGCCCCGGTGGACGCGCTGGACATCGAGAACGGCGTCATCTTCGCCCCGGAGGCGCCCTCCCGGCGGCTCACCATCCAGGAGGCCATGCGCGGCAAGGCCCCCCGACACATCATCGGCCAGGCCGACGTGCAGGCGGGCAGCAACACGTCCATCGTCAATTCCTTCGCCGCCCACTTCGTGCAGGTGGCGGTGGACCCCGAGACCGGCCAGGTGCGGGTGCTGTGCTACGTGGCCGCCCACGACTGCGGCCAGCCCATCAACCTGATGGCGGTGGAGGGGCAGATACAGGGCGGCGTGCTGCAGGGCTTCGGCTATGCGCTGACCGAGGACCTACAGGTGAACCCCGACGACGGCACGCCCTCGGTGGCCAACATCGACACCTTCAAGCTGCCGGCGCCGGCCGACGTGCCCGACCGCTTCGACGTGCTGGTGGTCGACAGCTTCGACCCGGTGGGGCCCTTCGGGGCGAAAGCGGTGGGCGAGGTGCCGGTGGCCCCGGTGGCGGCAGCCATCGCCAACGCGGTGTACGACGCGACCGGCGTCCGCATCCGCGACCTGCCCATCACGCCGGAGAAGGTGTTGCGCGGGTTGCGGACGTTGCAGGCACCCTCACCCTAGCCCTCTCTCCCAGGGGGAGAGGGAACCGGACGAACATCGACGATAGTGGGAGACCTGCCATGAGCGAGGTTGTCTTTCGCATCTACGATCAGGCGGCATTGGACCGCGAGTACGACAATCAGGCCAAGGTGCCCGCGTGGAAGCAGCTACGCACCCGCATGGACGAGGACAGCGCGGCGGTGCGGGCGAGCGTGCCGTGCCGGCTGGACGTGCCCTACGGCGACCACCCGCGCGAGGTGCTGGACGTGTTCCTGCCGTCCAGTGGCGGCGGTCCGGCGCCGGTGCACGTGTTCATCCACGGTGGGTACTGGCAGCGCAACGACAAGTCGGGGTCGAGCTACGTGGCCGGGCCGCTGGTGGCGGCGGGCGCGGTGTCCGTGGTCATCAACTACCCGCTGATCCCGACCGTGTCGATGGACCAAGTGGTGGCGAGTTGCCGGGCGGCGGTGGGGTGGGTGTACCGCAACGCCACGTCGTTCGGCGGCGACCCCGGCCGCATCAGTGTGTCGGGCCATTCGGCGGGCGGGCACCTGGCCGCCATGCTGCTGGCCACCGACTGGACGGCGCTGGGCCTGCCGGCGGACGTCGTGAAGGCGGCGGTGGGCGTCAGCGGCCTGTACGACCTGGAGCCGGTGCGCCTGTGCTTCGTGAACGAGGTGATGCAACTGGATGAGGGTGCCGTCGGCCGCAACAGCCCTGCGCTGTTGCCTGCGCCGCGCTCGGGGCGCCTGTTGCTGACGGTCGGTAGCACGGAGGGCCCGGAGTTCCATCGCCAGGTGGATGCGCTGGCCGGCGCTTGGCGCCCCACCGGCCTGCTGGTTGCGGTGCTGGACCTGCCGGGCGAAGACCACTTCAGCATGGCCGCCCAGCTCGGTGACCCTGCCAGCGTTCTCACTCGCGCCGTCGTAGCGTTGTTGGGGTAAGGCGTAGAGCGGCTCCGGTAGGGGCAGGCCCGTGTGCCTGCCCTTGCCCGGCGTCCTAGACATGTTGGGGCATGGTTTTACCGCCAACAGGCATGCGCCATCGGGCCGAGGGGCGGTCCCACGTGACCGCCCCTACGCACGGCTGCTGCGCTCGAGGGGACACCTACCTCCGTGCTAGACTGGGGGTAGGTCCCCCTACCTATGTCGCACCTGCTCCGCTACCTCCGGTTTGCGATCCCGCATCTTGTCCATGGCGCGTTGATCATGGCGGTGCTGTCTATCCACGTCATCTCGCCGAGTGTGACCTGTCTAGATCACCTGGACGCGGAAATGGCGGCCAGTCACCACCACATTGGTGACCTGGCAGGGATCGCGCACCACCCCCCGGCGCCGCCCCCCAAGCTGGCCAAGGTAGACGGTGTGCAGCTTCCCGCCTGTGCGCTGCAGGCCCCCGACGGCCAGCAGCCGCTTCTCCTGGCCGTGAACGAACCATTCGTCGAACCGGATGTTGTCTTGGCCGGAGCCGTCGGCGCCGGCTGCCTGCTCGTCTGCCCACCCGATGCACCGCCGTCCGCCTACATGGCTGCGGTTGCTGCACCTCCACCCCGTACGGCCTGAGCGCCACGGCGCCACCAGACGGCGTATAACCAGAGGGGCAGTGTGCCCCGTGAGCATTGTGGAGGCAAAGAGCCATGAAACGGCATTGGAGTTTGGGTGCGTTCAGCGGACTGCTGGCCGCTGTGTCATTCGGCGTTACCATCGCCAGCGCCCACGTTACCGTGTGGCCGCAAACGTCGGCCCCCGGCGCGTTCGAAACCTACACCGTGCGGGTGCCATCCGAGCGCCCGTCGGCTACCACCCGCATCGAGTTGGACATTCCGGACACCGTGACCTTCTCGAAGGTCGCACCGAAGACGGGATGGCGCTACGAATTGCTACGCAACGCGGCCGGCAAGGTCACCGGCGTCACCTGGAGCGGCGGTAGCCTGGGTCCCGACGAGTTCGACCAGTTCGTGTTCCAAGCCCGCAATCCCAAAGAGCCCGGCAAGGTGGCGTGGAAGGCCCGTCAGCTCTACGCCGACGGCACGACTGTGGAGTGGACCGGGCCGGAGGGGTCCAATACCCCGGCGTCGGTCACGGAGATGAAGGCCGGCGCCGGCGGCGACGCCAGCCACAGCGAGGGGGCTGCCACTCCAGCGGCGGGAGCCACCCCCACCACGGGAAGCGGCCCGGTTGTGCATTCCGACGCCTCCACGACCACCACCGGCCCTGACCCATTGGCACTGGGCTTGGGCGGAGCCGGTTTTGTGGTGGGTTCGCTGGCGCTGGTGCTGTCGGTCGTCGCCTTACGGCGGGGGGCATAGCGTGCTGCCGCTGTGCCGCCGCTGGTTCCGGAGGTGGCCGGCCGTACTGGCGGCGCTGTTGGCGGTGGTTGGCCTGGTGGCTGGCAACGTGCCCGCCGCCAGCGCCCACGCACTGCTGGTGCGCTCCGATCCGGCCGCCGGCGACACCCTTTCGGCGTCTCCCAACGGTATCAGCCTGTGGTTCAGCGAGCCGGTGGAGGTGGAGCCCGGCTGGGTGACCGTCACCGATGCGTCCGGCAACCGGCAAGACCTGGGCAACGCGCGGGTCGCGCGCGACGACGTGCAGCAGGTGACCGTCAACATCAAGACGCTCAACCAGGGCGCCTACACCGTCCGCTGGCGGGTGGTCTCGGTGGACACCCATGTGGTGGCTGGAGCCTTCCAGTTCGGCGTGGGAGTGCAAGTGCCGGGGGGGGGTGGTGCCGAGCAGCCGGCCGGCTCCGCCTCGCTCATCGAAGCGGCGCTGCGTTGGGGAGCCTTGCTGGGGTTTGCGGTGCTGGCCGGCGGGTTCTGGTTCCGGCTCCTGGTGCTGGCGCCGGTGGTGACCGGCCAGCCGGCGCTGGCCCGGGCCGAGGCCGGCCTGCTGCGCACCGTGCGTTGGGCCACCCTCGCGGTGCTGGTCATCAACCTGCTGTGGCTGTGGTTTCAGGTGGTGCAGGTGGCCGATGGCAACCTGCTGGCCATCATCCAGCCGGAATCCTTGGCCAAGGTGGTGCTGCGCAGCCGCTTCGGCATGGTGTGGCTGGCCCGCATGATGTGCGTGATGGCGACGCTGGGCGTCATCGACCAACTGGCGGTGCTGATTGCGCAGCCGGGCGGCAAGGGGCTGAGGTGGTGGCAGGGCGGCGCGCTGTTGTCGCTGGCCCTCATCGCCACGGGCAGCGTGCTGGGTCATGCCGCCAGCCGCGAGCCGGTGGCGCTCACGCTGACGGTGGACTGGCTGCACGTCACGGCGATGTCGCTGTGGATCGGCGGGCTGTTCCACCTGGTGCTCATTACGGTGAGCGCCGGGTTCCGGGCCCAGCCGGGCGCACGGCTGGGTGCGCTCAACGCCCTGTTGCCGGGGTTCTCGCGGCTGGCGGTGGTGTCCGTGCAAGTGCTCATCGCCTCCGGCCTGCTGGTGGCCTGGATCCAGATGGGCCGTACCGAAGCGTTCGTGACCACCGATTACGGCCGCACACTGCTGATCAAGCTGGCCATCAGCGTGCCCCTGCTGCTGGTGGGGGCCGTGAACCTGCTGCGCTTTGGACCGCAGGTGGAACGGGCGGCGGTGGGCGAAGGCCTGAAGCGGCCCGCACTCGAACGGCTGCTGGGCGGCCTCACCACGTCGCTGCGCGGCGAGGCCGTGCTGGGCATTGCGGTGCTGGCCACGGCCGGCCTGCTCGCCAGCACGCCGACGCCATACCTGGGTGCTACGAGCGGGGCGGCCGCCGGTGCGACGAAGGTGGCGACTCAACCCGCCGGGGTCACCATCGCCCAGGGCGGCACCTCCACCCTGGTGGCGATGCACCTGGCGCCGGCCGCGTTGGGGTCGAATACCGTGACAGTGAATGTGCGAGACGCCAGCGGGGTGGACGTTCCCGGCGCTGCGGTGCAGGTGGCCGTGACGGCGGAGGGCGCCAGCGGGTCCAGCGTGGTGGTACTGGAGCCGCGTGATGGCGCCTACCGCGGCATCACCCAGTTACCCACCGCCGGCGTGTGGAACTTCGAGGTGCGCGTGCAGGCGCAGGGCAAGCCGCAGGAGACGGCGCCGTTCACGCTGCGGCTGCCGTTGCCGGGCGCCCAGGCGCGCCTGGTAGCCGTACAGGAGGCGATGAACAAGCTCACGGCGCTGAAGGAGCGGCAGGTGTTGCGCGGCGGCAGCGCCGCCTCGGTCACCTACGACTATCGCTACAACGCCCCAGGCTCCGTGTCGGGCGCGGCCAGCGATGGCTCCGACGTGGTCATCATCGGCTCCACCCGCTACAACAAGGCCGGTAGCCAATGGAACATGATCGAGGGCCCCAGCGACCTGGCCTACAGGTTCCCCGACTACCAGTTCACCCTGGGCGCTGAGCATGTCACTGACCTGGGCGCTGAGGTGGTGGACGGCGTGCCCACCACCATCCTGGCGTACGACCAGCCGGGTACCGGTTACTACTACCGGCTGTGGGTGGACGACGCTAACCTGGTGCGACGCATCAAAATGGTGGGTCCCAGCCACTTCATGGACGCCCAGCTTTCGGACTTTAATGTCCCGAACACCATCACGCCGCCGCAGTAGCGGTGCGCGGCCTGCCACCACGGTGTGGCTGAGCGGGGCGGCGCTTGCCCCACTCAGCCACGGCATCGGCGGCAACTGGGATGAGATCGTCCTCTCGGCCATCGCCTTTGGGCTGTTCGGCGCGTACGTACTGTGGTTGCGCAAGACCCGCAAAGACGGCGGCGGCGATGAGGCGGATGCGAAGGATGACGATGACCGTGAGGATAGCGTGGCCACCACGAAGCCTGGAGACGGCGCATGAACGGTCGCTGGCTCCTGATCTGGGCCATGACCGTGGGCTTTGGCGTGCTGCTGCTGTGGCAGGTGTCCGAGGCTGTCGGAGGGTCGGCCCCCCTGGACGAGACGCACCCCGCGCTCGCTGCCGCCGACCCGATGCCTGGCGGCCAGGTGGTGCTGCGGCTGGCGTCGGCCGAGGCGGGCCACAACATCGTGCTGGTGCGCATTGAGGATGCTCACGGTAGCCCGATGCCGGGTGTGACCAAGGTGACGGTGTTCCCGGAGATGCTGGGCCACGACATGGGCACGGTGACGGCGGCGTTCGAGACCACTCGCACCGGCCCCGGCGAGTTCCGGGCCGACACCAATGCGCTCGAGATGTTTGGCACCTGGGTCTTGCGGGTGGCCCAGTACGGCGACTTCGGCGAGCGCATCAACACGTTCACGCTGCAGCTTGCCCCCACTCGCCAGCAGATCGTGTTGTTCGCTGGAGCGCCGTTGACGGTGCTGGCGGCGGCTATCGTCGCGCTGGTCATTGTCTCGCGGCGGTATGGCGCTCCGCCGCCGGAGATACCCGTCGAAGTGGCGCCCCAGCTATGACGGCAGGCCGTGCGGGCCGCCGCATCTCACCGATGCTGGTGGTCATTGGGCTGGCGCTGCTGGCACTTGGGGCGCTGCTGGTGATGAGCGTGCTCAATTCCGCCGCACCTTCTCCAGTCGCCACCCCCGGTACCACTGCCTTCACCGACACCCGGGATGCCGGCGGCGTTCGAGTCGCGCTCACCGTCGATCCGGCGCGTGCGGGCGAGAGCGAGTTTCGGGTGCGGGTCACCCGTTCCGACGGTGGCGCCGTCACCGACGCCATGGGTGCGCAACTCACGCTCCAATACCTGGAGCACCCCACTGGTTCGCCCATTTTGCAGGCCACCAAGCAGGACGATGGCAGCTACCTGGTGCGGGCCAACTCCATAGCGGTCCCCGGCCGGTGGCAGATCGCCGTCCAGTTGGTGGGCGGCGCCGCCGATGGGGCATCCACCAGCTTCAACGTCCTGATGGGCCCGCGCTCGCTGCCGCCGTTGGAGAGTAGCCCCTTCCCATATCGCATCGATCTGCGTAACGTGGGATTGCGGACGCTTATTGGGATGGAAGTGGCCATCGGCGGTATCGCCATGGTGCTCGGGGCCGGTTGGTTTGTGCGGAGGCGTTCGCAGCGCCGTAGCGGCGTGCTGTTAGGGCTGGCCGGGTCGGTGTTCGGCATGTACATGGCGGCCACGTCGGTGCTGTCGCCGCTGGCACCGTCGGAACTATTCCGCAACCCGACCCCCGGCGACAGTTCGTCGGTGGCTCGGGGACGCTCCGTATTCCAGGAGAACTGTATGAGTTGCCACGGCCCCGCCGGGCGCGGCGATGGGCCGCAGGCCAAGGGGCTGAACCCGCCGCCGGCAGACCTTGCGGGGGGACACATCCTGTCTCACACTGACGAAGACCTGTTTTTCTGGGTCACCAATGGTATCGACGGTACCGCGATGCCGGCCTTCAAGGACCGGCTGACCGCCCAGCAGCGCTGGGATGCTGTGAACTTCCTGCGCTCACTCACACCTGCAACCCAATAACCCGGAGGTATCCGCATGGCAGAAAACGAGCAGCCCGAACCCCGTAGCCCTCGGCGCGAGCAGATGGAAGCCCGCCAGCGGGCCGCTGAGGCCGCAGACCATAAAGCTGCCCAGCAGGCCAAGCTGAAGCGGGCGTCGGTGGTGGGCGTGCTGGTGCTGGGCCTGCTGCTGGCAGTGGGCTACGTGGTGAAAGAGACCACCGCTCCGTTGCCCGGCGAAACGGTCGCAGACGAGGGCCGCACCCATGTGGACGTGGGCGTGCGCGTGCCCTACAACACCACGCCGCCCGCTTCGGGCAGCCACTACCCCAGCCCGGCCGCCTGGCAGTATTACGACCAGCCGCTGGTACCGGAGTACTACGTGCACAACTTGGAACACGGCGGCGTCGATATTGTGTACAACTGCAGTCCCGACCAGTGTCCTAGCTTGGTGGCGAGCCTGAAGAGCCTGTACACCTCGCTACGGAAGAGCAAGTATGGGAACGTGAAGCTCGTGGTTACTCCCGACCCCACGCTCGAGGCTGGCACGCTCTGGCTGCTGGCATGGGACCACCGGCAGAAGCTGACGTCCTTCGACCAGGCGGCAATCACGACCTTCTACGAGACCTACGTGGACCACGGCCCGGAGGATGCTCCGTAGGGCCGCAGGCCGACCGCTCGACCTCCCGTAGCTGCGCAATTCATTGCGCTTGGACGTTCAGACTATCGCGGCGGGCGCAATGAATTGTGCAGCTACGGAGTGGCCGACCCACTCAGTGGGGTAGGGCGGCGTTCGCGAGCGCCGTGCGGACCGACCGTTCGCCAAAGGGTGCCGATGGGGTAGGGGCGGCATTTATGACGCCCGTTCGGGCAGATGGCTACCGCCGGAACACCCGCCGCAGCACTGCCACGTCCTCCGGCCCGATGACCCGCAGCAGGTGCAGCGCCACGCCGTAGGCTGCGCTGCCGGCTGCGACCGCCAGCGGGAGCGACACCCCGCCGAGCGCCCAGATGACCCCGGCCATGGCCGCCGCCGCCACCACTGGGCGCAATGCCAGCGCCGGCAGCCCCACATGGCCCACGTGACGGGCCACACCCACCATGAAGGGTACCAACAGCACCCACTCACTCAACACCGTCATGGCCGCGGCGCCGTCGGTGCCGAAGGCGGGCACCAGCAGCAGGTTGCCGGCCAGGTTGAACAGCGCCGCCGCCAGGAACGCACGGGTCAGGTAGCGCTGGCGATCCACGGCGATGAGCACGTACTGCGTCAGGCCGTTGACGTAGCTGAAGGGTAGGAACCACACCAGCAGTTGCAGCGCCCGTGCCGCCGGGGCGAACGCCTCGCCGAAGAAGCCGCGGATCAGCGGCTCGGCGATGGCGGTGACGCCGACGGCGATGGGCAGGCCCAGCACCAGCAGGGCTTTGAGCGCCTGCCGGTAGGTCGCCAGCAGCCGCTCCGGCGCCTCCCGTGCGTACTGTGACATGACGGGGAAGAACGCCAGCGTGAAGAAGCTGGAGACGAGCAGCAGGCCGTCGATGAACTTGTAGGCGGTGGAGTAGTAGGCCACGTCGTCGGGGCCGCGCATGGCCTGCAGCACCAGCACGTCGATGCGGAAGAAGATGCTGTTGAGCAGCGCGTTCACCAGCAGCGGCGTCGAGGCCGCCAACATGGTGCGGATGGCCGTCAGGTCCACCGCCCACGCCAGCCGCAGGCCGGAGCGGTGCAGCAGCACCCAGAACGCCGCCAAGTTGAACAGGTTGGCCAGCACCGACACGGCCCCCAACCCGATGACGCCCCAGCCCGCCACCAGCGCCACCAGGCCCAGCAGCGCCCGCAGCACCGTGGTGACGATGGTCATGCCCGCCTGGTACTCCATGCGCTCGTGGGCCGAGAACACCGCGCTGATGGCCCCAGCCACGCCGCCGGGCGCCAGGCTCAGCATGAACAGCAGGGCGGTCAGTGCTGCGTCCGCTTGCAGGCCGAACCACAGGTGGTAGCCGCCGGCCACCGCCACCAGCACGGGGGCCAGCACCAGGCACAGGGCCAGCCGGGCCACCACGGCGTTGGTCAGATAGCGGCCGGCCAGCGTGCGGTCACGGGCCACCTCGCGGGTGATGAGCGTGCCCAGTCCGAAGTCGGTGACCGTGGCGAAGTAGCCGATGAGCACCACCGCGAACGCATAGCCGCCGTAGTCGCTGGGGCCGAGCCAGCGCAGCATGAACACCGCGAACCCGAAGTCCACGAAGCGGGCCAGCACCTGGGCGGTGAGCGGCGTGATGCTGTTGCGGGCGACGCGCGCCGCCGCCGAGGTGGGGGTGGCGCCCGAGAACCGGCGCTGCCACACCACATAGCCACCCATCAGCACCAGCAGCACGCCGCCCAGGAAGCTGAGGTATGCCCCCAGCCGGAAGCTGACCGGCCGGTACGTGAAGGTGACGGTGTGCTCGCCGGGCGTCAGGAGGACGGCGCGGAACACGCCGTCGGCGCGCACCACTTCGAGCGAGTGTTCGGCGGCGTCCTGCGCCTGCCAACCGTCGAAGTAGGCGTCGGCCAGCAGCAGGTAGGCGGATTGCGACGGCGCTGCCCGCACGACCACCTTGTTCGGCATGTAGCTGACGACGGCGGCGGCTTCGGCGGACCGGGCGGGGCCGTCGAGGGGCGGGCCGTCCACCACCACGGAGCGGCGGGCATCGAACGACTTGGCGGTCATGGCGCCGAGCGCGCCGGGGACGCCGGTGGCCGGGCGGGCGGCATAGGCGAGCCAGGCGCGGGGCAGCGCGTCGCGGTTCTCGTACACCGTCACATCCTGCTGCTGGTACACCGGCCGGAAGCGCGGCTCGGGCAGCGGCTCGCGCGCAAACACGAACCGCACGTTCAGCAGGTCGAGCAGCGGCGAGTTGAGCGCTTCGGGCGTGCTGAGTTGGTTGATCTGGCTGTAGGGCAGGCCGCTGGGCTCCTCCATCAGCCGCCAGAACGCCACGTACTGCCTGGGGATCACGGTGTCGTAGCCGCGGATATCCTGGACCCCGGCCAGCATGGCGGTGTCAGGCGGCAGCACATCAGCGGCGCGATACGCGGCCACCCGGAACGGCCCGCCGGTCTGGGCGGCCAGCCAGCCCACCAGGCCGGGCTGCGCCTGGGGGATGCGGGCGTCGCTGAAGGCCAGGTAGCCCCACGCAAACGCTGAGAGGTCGACCAGCAGCATCACCGGCACCAGCAACCGCAGCGCGCCGCTGCTGCGCCGGGCCGCCAGCCACAGCGCGACGCCGCTCACGCCCAGCAGCGCAGCGGCGGTCATGGCGTTGCGGAACTCGTAGCTGAACAGCATCTCGACGGTGGGAAAGGCGGCGGCCAGCGCGGCATTGCCGGCTCGTAGCGCTTCGGCCGCCGCCAGCAGCGCGTCGCGGTAGTGGTACACCACCGTCAGCGCCGCCACCGCCAGCACCCCGCCGACGGCCACCACCGGCCCCAGCAGACGGGCAGTCCGCCCGCGCTCCAGCAGCGCGTCCACGCCGAACCCCGCCAGCACCGCCACGCACAGCGAGTAGGGCAGCACCCAGCGGAAGGGCGTGTGGAGCTGATCCATGCCCGGCAGGCCGAAGAAGAAGACGGCGTACAGCGGCGAGCCGAAGGCCAGCAGCAGGCACACAGCGCCGTAGCCGCCGAAGAACAGCACATGGCGGTTGCGGTGGGCCAGCAGCGCCAGCCCCGCGAGCAGCAGCGGCAGCAGCCCCACGTAGGCGGTGCCCTCCACGTAGTTCTTGGCGCCCCAGAAGGGGTAGCTGCGCAGGGCCCCGGCCAGGTCGCGCGAGCCCTCAACCGGCACGCCTGCGCCCTTGAACAGGTCGTAGTACGTGTGGTGGGTGGGGTTGCCGAAGAAGTCGGGGATGGCGAAGGCCACCAGTTGCAGCTTGGGCAGCGCGAACCGCACCACGTCGGTGAACGTCACGTCGCCGGCGCGCACGTTCTGGCGGATGAGTTCGGCGAAGGGCACTAGTTGCACCGCCGCCAGCAGCAGGCCGGTGCCCACCATGGCCCCAGCGCCCGCCACCGCGTACCCCACGGCCGGCCAGCGCAGCCCATCGGCCAGCAGCGTGGCCAGCCGGAACAGAAAGTAGACCAGCAGCGTGAACAGGGCGTAGAAGCTGATCTCGAGGTGTCCGGCCAGCAGTTGCAGGCCCACCAGTACCGCGCCGGCCGCCGACCAGCACGCCAGTCCGGCCGGGCGTCCAGGATCGGCCGAGGCGGCCCGCTGTACCAGCCGTTCCAAGCAGGCCAGCAGGGCCGGCATCCACGCCGCCGCGGCCACCATTTGCGGCCACTGGAAGCTGACGATGAGGAAGCCGCATAGGCCGAAGGTCAGCCCCGCCACGGCACCGCCCAGCCGTCCGCCGCCCAACACCCGTACCAGGGCGTAGGCCCCGGCGGCGGCGATGAACAGATGGAGCGCCATGAACCAGGCGTAGGCGTGGGCCGTGGGCAGCAGCAGGAACAGCGGCAGGCCCAGCGGGTACAGCGGGCTGGCCTGCCCGGCAGCCAGCAGCGGCAGCCCGGTGAGGATGGCGGGGTTCCACAGTGGGAACTCCGCGGAGAGGTAGCTGGACTTCACCAACTCCTTCCAGGAGTAGTTCTGCAGGATCATGTCGGCCGCCAGGTCGTTGTGCGGCACGGTCACACCGTAGGCGGCGGCCAGGGGCTTCCATGGCTGGAAGTTGAACAGGGCGTCGGCCGGCAGCAGGGCGCGGCCGGTGAGCAGGGCCGGCGCGACGACCAGGAGCGAGGCGAAGAGCAGGAAGGCGAGGGGAGGCAGGTCCGGGTGCCGGAGCCACCGCCTCATGAGCGTGCCCTCCCCGCTACGAGCGGAAGCGAAGGTCCCACACCCGCCAGAAGGCTTCCCACACAATCTTCAACGACATTTTCGAGTCGCCGGCTACGCGGTCGGCGAAGTGGATGGGCACCTCGATGAACCGGGCGCCGTTGCGGTGCGCCAGGTACGCCATCTCCACCTGGAAGACGAAGCCCTCGCTTTTCACCTGGTCCAGGGGGATGCGCTCCATGATCGACCGGCGGTAGCAGCGGAAGCCGCCAGTCACGTCGTAGAAGGGCAGGCCGGTCATGAGGCGGGCGAAGTTGTTGCCGCCCTTGCTGAGTGCCCGGCGTTTCGGGCCCCAGTGCTCGTCGAGGCTGCTGCCGGCGACGTAGCGGGACCCGACCACCACGTCCGCATCGGCGATGCGCTGCAGGAAGACCGGGATGGTGGTGAGCGGGTGCGAGAAGTCGGCGTCCATCTGGATGATCAGGTCGGCGCCACGGTCCAGGGCGGTCTGGAACCCCTGGATGTAGGCGCGGCCCATGCCCAGCTTGCCGGGACGGTGCACCACCGCCATGAAGTCGGGCGACTCGGCGGCGAACTGGTCGGCAAGCCTGCCGGTGCCATCGGGCGAGTTGTCGTCGACCACCAGCAGCGACAGGCCGGGGATGCCCAACGCCCGCAGGCGGGGCACCATGACCGACAGGTTCTCCCGCTCGTTGTAGGTGGGGATGACGATGATGACGCGTGGCGCGATGGTCATGGGTCAGTGGGCGTGAGCGGCGTGGGTGCTGTCGGCCGTCTCCACCGAGCAGTAGAGGTCGGCGGTGTCGAAGCCCTCGACCTCGAGTTGGATGGTGCTGTGGCGAATGCCGAACCGGTTCAGCAGCATGCGGTTCATGTCCGCCAGCACCGCACTGGCGCCGCTGACCGAGGTGTCGTCGACAGTGACGTGGGTGCTGAGGGCGCGGATCTCCGGGCTGATGGACCAGATGTGCAGGTCGTGCACGTCGCGCACCCCGGTCACGCCGTACATGGCCCGCACCACCTCGGCAATGTCGACACCGCGGGGTGTGCTTTCCAGCAGCACGTTCATGGCCTCCCGCGCAATGCGGAACGACCCGATAGTGATGATGCCCGAGATGACCACGCTTGCGATGGGGTCGGTCCAGTACCACCCGGTGAGCAGGATGACGGCCCCGGCGGCAATGACGGCCACGGAACCGAGTACGTCGCCCATCACGTGCAGTAGGGCGCTGCGCACCGCCAGGTTGTGGCCGTGCCCCTGCAGGGTAAACAGTACAAACAGATTGACCGCAAGTCCGACCACCGCCACCCCGAGCGTTAGGCCGCCCTCCACCGGTTGGGGGTCCAGCAGGCGGCGGTAGGCTTCGGCCATGACGGCCAGCGACACACCTACCAGCAGCGCGGCATTGAACAGCGCCACGAAGATGCCCACCCGGTGGTAGCCGAAGGTCATCTGGGCGTTGGACGGCCGTTGGATCTGCCGCACGCCATACCACGAGAGCATGAGGGCCAGCAGGTCCGAGAACACGTGTCCGGCGTCGCTGAGCAGGGCCAGCGAACCGGCGGCGAACCCGCCCACCACCTCGGCCAGCAGCACCACCAGCGTGACGGCCACCGAGATCGCCATGCGCCGGCTCATGAGGCTGCCGCCTGGGCGCTCTGGATGCGGGCCTGCATGCGGCGGTGGCGGCGGGCGGTGCAATCGTCCATCACCACCGTCATGCCGGCGGCGCGGGCCTTGGCGGCGGCCGTCTCGTGCACCACGCCGTCCTGCAACCACAGGGCGGTGGCGCCCACCGCGATCGCTTCGTCCACGACCGCCGGCACGTGCTGCGGCTGCCGGAAGACGTCCACCAGGTCGAAGGGTTCGGGGATGGACCGGAGGTCCGGGTAGCAGCGCTCGCCCAGCACCTTGGTGAGTTGGGGGTTGACCGGGATGATGCGGTAGCCCTGCGACTGCAGGTAGGCCGCCACCTGGTAGCTGGGGCGCTGCGGATTGTCGGACATGCCGACCACCGCTATCACCGTGCTGGCTTGCAGCAGGCGTTCGGCGGTGTCCTGGGGCTGTGTGGCGGCGTTTCCAGACATAACCAATTCCCCGGTATTGTACCGCCCGCCCCCCGCCTGCGCCATAAGCGTGCTCACACAGGGTCAACCCGCGGCACATTGCCGTTCGCTCGAAGCTTGTGCGCCTTTGGGTGGGACACGGTTGCCTGAGCTTGTCGAAGGCACCCGTGGGGTGGGGCGGCGCGAGCCGGACGGATGGA
>Ga0082335_1001918_pt1 | contig 41242 bp, 29 predicted proteins | sample Subgrocontami58m_FD_72375 | JGI IMG/M metagenome (GOLD analysis project Ga0082335, IMG submission 72375) | Subsurface groundwater microbial communities from S. Glens Falls, New York, USA - GMW37 contaminated, 5.8 m (SPADES assembly) (version 2) ...
ACGCCTCGTAGCGGCGAGCGCCAGCGAGCCGAAGCCCGACGGCTCGCTGGCGCTCGCCGCTACATCAACCAAGGCGAAGCAAGCTTCGCGGTATCGGACCCAAAGCGAATGAAGGCGAGAACGCATGGGATGCCTTCGCAGGATCACCGCTTTGCTCCCGGCGCCTTGGACAGTTCCGCGCGCAGACTCGCCACCACGGCGTCCGCCAGCACCGCATAACCCTGGGGTGTAAAATGCACATTCGCCGGCTGCTGAATCGCGGCGAGACGCGGCGTCGCCACCGCATAAAGATCGTCGAGCGGCACGCGCAGCTCCGCCATGACCCTTCGCACGATCGCGTTGCGCTCGACCACATCTTCATTGCGACGCACCGGGCGCACTTCGACCGGCGGCACGGGTGTGGTCGTCGCACCGATCAGCCGCGCGCCGGTCGCGCGCAGCCGGGTGGCGATCGCGCGGAGATTTTCCTCGTATTCCGCCGCGGTCACGCGCGGCGCGCCCGCCTTCACGCACGCGATGTCGTGCAGGCCAAAATTGAAATGGACCACGTCCCAGCGTCCGTCGCCGAGCCACTCGTCGAGCATTGCCCGCCCGCGCGTCGTCGGGCCGCCGTTGTCGGGAATCCGATGCACGTTGGCGATGTCGCGGAGCTGCGCGCGCACCGCCACCGTGTAACCGATCGAAATCGAATCGCCGATCAGCAGCACGCGCGGCAGCCGCGGATCGTCGACCACCGGGGCGAACACGTCAGCGAAGGTCTCGTGCAGCTTCGCACGCTCGGCCCGCGTCTCTGCCGCCAGATCGATCGCGGCGTCCGCCGCCCTCGCCGCCAGCGAGACCGCCGGGAGAAACAACACGGTGCGAAACACGGACGACATCGATGGGGGAATTACTCGCGCGCCAGAAAGGGGAATCGACGCCGCCCAGCATGATTCGACCCGGCGGGTTGACGAGAGAAACTCAACGCCGATCGAAAAAATCTCCCTCGTGAAACAGGCTTGTTTCACTCTTCAGCCGGCCTGCTGAAGAACCGCTGCCAACGCGATCCCGACCAGCCGTTGCCTGACGCGAAACCGGCTTACACGGCCAATCTGCGCGCGCTTCATGCGCTGCGCGAAAAGCTATTTCACCTCCGTTGCCGCGACCGAAAGATCGTCGAGGTGGAAGGTCGCCGCCGGCACCGGTTCGTCCGCACCGGGAAAATCCTCCCCCGGCGATTTCTGATCGCGCAGCGTCGGGCTCGTGCGGAATTCGCCCGTGCGAAACGAAATCCGCTCGAGCGACGGCACCGGATCGAGGAACTCGGCTCCCGTCAGCACGGGCAGGTGATCGATCTCGATGTCGAAGGATTCCTTCGCGACATCGAAGCGCACGACGATGTCATACCAGACGTTTGCCACGTAGCGGACCAGCGAGACGGGCTCCATCCGATTGCCATCGAGCGCGCGCACGCGGCCGGTTTCGTCGAACACGATCCGAATCGGCGGTCGGTAGCCCTGCCGGTCGAGCAGTTCGATCTCGAGGCGACCGTGGTCGGATTGTTTCGCGAGCACCTTGAAGCGAACCACTGCCTGTTTCGACGCGGGAAAAATCCGCACGGCCCGCGCATAATCCGCGGGATCGCGATCGTTCAACTCCAGGCTGCGATTCGTCGCGCTCGGCAGATCCGCCAGCCGGATGTTCGCCCAGCGCGGGCTGTAGAGGTTCCACGGCAGCTCCTCGAGCGTGCCGCGATCGAAGTCGTCGCGGACGGGTTGGCCCACCGTCGAGCGCACCGGCGTCGGCACGCGGCTGATCCAGATGTCGTCCTTGTTCATGCTATACGTCACCCAGAACGCGCTGCCCGGCGGCGTGCCGTTGCCCTCCTCGATTCCGCGCACGTATTGCGGACCGTAGGCCTTGTCGAGGCCGTTGAACCGCCGTGGCGGGACCTCGCCCTGCAAGGTCAGCAATTCGTCGAACCGGACGCCGTCCTCGCCCGTCACGAGCGCGAGCGGCCAGCGGTGGCGGTTGTCGCGGCGCGGATTGTAGACGAGCGCGTAGCGGCCATCCGACGTGCGCTGCCCCCAGACCTTGCCCTCGGCCATCACGAACGTCGGCGCCTTCACGGGATTGCTCCACGTGCGGCCGTCGTCGCCCGACAGCGCGGCCCACGAGCTTTTCCACAGGCCGACCACGGCGCCATCCTTGCGATGATAAAACGAAAATGCCTTCAACACCTGTCCCATCTCGGGATAAAAACCATCCTTCGCGCGATCCTCCTCCCACCATTGCAGGGTCATCAGCCTGTTCGCGAGCAGCGCGCCGCACGCCTGCTTGAAACCCGCGTCGGGCGACGCCGTGTAGAGCGGGAAGTTCGTGTTCTGCCCGCTCCATCCGTTGTGCGCGTTGTAGCGGATGAAATAGACGGGACCAAACGTGCCGTCGGCGTGAATCTCGCGCACGACGCGGCCGACGCCGCGACCGTCGTTCGGATGATTCGGCAGCCCGTAAAAGCCCAGGACGAGCAGCCGGCCCGCCCCGGAACCGTCGCGTGAATCGTTCGGCGCGACGTAGAAACCCATCCGCTGGTGGACCTGCGCGGCGGTGCCGTCGGGCAGCCGGTAAACGGGAAACACCTCCCGCGGTTTTTCCCAGTTCATGCCATCGGCCGAAGACATCACCAGCGTGTGGCTGTAGCCCTTGTTCTCGTGGACCGGCCCGCTGAGATACTCGAGCCAGAACCGGCCGCGCCAGTAGGCGAGCATCGGCGCGTGATTGTAGGTCCAGCCAAAGTCGTCCGCCTGCTCCGGATACATCCGGTTGGCCCGCAGCGCCTGCCAGCTCTTTGCCCCGACGACGAGCGGCAGCCCGCCTTCGTGGGTGGCGTCGACCTGGGCGTGGCCGACGTAGCGCACGGGCTCGCCCGCGGTTCCCGGCTCCGCGGCCCCGGCTCCGCCGCAACAGAGCGCCCCCGCCCAGGCCAGTCGCGTGATGACGTTTTTCATTTTCATAGAACTTTCTGCGGCGTCCGAGCGACGACCAGCGCGGCCGGGGCCGGCTGCGGCTTGATCAACGCCAGCAGCAGCACGCACAGCCCGAGTCCGCCGGCGGCAAATTGAAACATCCGGCTCACCTCCACGTGGCCATCGCGCAACCTGCCGCCAACGTAGATTGCGGCTCCGCCGACAAGCGTGCCGAAGAAATTCAAGATACCATAACCCGTCGCGCGATAGCGCGGGTCGGAGATCGTGCAGAGAATCGGCATCATGTTGCCGTCGGCAAACGCCCGCGCGAGTCCGTAGACCGCCAGTCCCGCCAGCGCGACCGGAAGCACGGGCGTAATCGACACGAGCCACACGCACGGCGCCGCCACGCACAGGCCGATCATCGGCACGAAGATTCGCGCCCGCTCATTGGTCCGGCTCCAGCGATCCGCCCAGACTCCGCCCATCAGCATGCCGAGGATCATGGCACCGTTGCTAAAACCGGTCGCGAACAATCCGGCCCGGCCCTGGGCGAGCTGGAAATGTTCCCCGAGATAAGAGGGCATCCACCCGATCAGTGCCCAGCCGGCGAGGCCCAGCAGTCCCCAATACGCGAGCGCGATCAGAAACGCCCGCCGGGCCAGCAGGCTCGCGAGCGCGGCGCCCAGCCGGATGCGTTCCGCTGCTCCAGCGCTGTCCACCGGCGGAGCTGTCGCCGCGCCGGCCGGCTCCGCCGCCGGTTCCGCCGGCGCATCGCGCAGGAAAAACTGCAACACGAGCGCGTAGGCGACGCCCACACCCCCGAACAACGAAAAGGCAAACTGCCATCCCTGGCGCTCCGCCATCCAGCCGCCGAGTCCGCCGAGGCTCGAACCGAAGAGCGCGCCGCAGAGATGAATCCCGTTCGCCAGCGAGCGCGTGTTCCCTCGGTGATAGTCCGCGATGAGCGCGAGCGCCGCCGGGATGTAGCACGCCTCGCTCACGCCCATCAGCGCCCGGGTGACGAACAACTGCTCGAACGTCTTCGCGTGCGCCGTCAGCCAGGTGACGAGCGACCAGATCAAGAGACTCGCGACAATCACGCGCGTCCGGCTCAGCCGATCGGCGAGAAAACCCGCGAACGGACTCAGCCCGCCGTAGACCCAGAGGAAAATGGTCGTCAGCAGCCCGAACTGCGCCTCCGTCATCGGAATTGTTTCCAGCACCGAGCCGCGCATGGTCGTGATCATGACGCGATCGAGGTAGTTGAGGCAGCCGACCACCCAGAGCAGTGCGACGGTCAGCCATGCACGCGGGAGGACCGAAGGGGCGGAAAGCATCAAAGTGGGCGCCGCGCCGGCGACTATTCGAGATAGCCGGCGTAGAACTTCACCCGCGCGGCATCGGCGCCGGCGAACGTGACGCGCACGCGATAGGCGGCGTTGGGACACTGGATGCGTTCTCCGGCCGGCCAGGCGACTTTCCTCTTGAGTCCGGACGTTTTCACGGTGGCCGCCGCGGCGCCGGAGTAGCCGGGGATGGGCTCGCCTTTCTTGTCGATGAGCTCGACGCGGAGGAAGCCCGCGGCGGAAAGTCCGTCGGCGTTCACCGCCAGCGTGCGGGGCCCCGCGTTTTCGAGCGGCATGCTCGTGAACCCGCCCTCGAGCGGATCGCGCGTCGCGAGAAACGCGAGCCGGTCGCGCCCGAAGATGGCAAGCCCGACGGAGCCGGGCTTGCGCGTGACCCCCGAGACATCCCAGCTCCCGTAGTAGACGAAGGTCTGGTCGCCGACGTTTTCGAATCCCTGGCCGTGGAGGAGACCGCGGGCGTCCCACTCGGTGTCTGCGCCCGCGGGAATGAACACATGGTCGGCCACGGGTTCGCGAAAATGAATGCCGTCATTGCTGACGAGAAAACCGAGGTCCATCCGGCGCTCGCTCGTGATGATGGCGCCATGCCAGAGGCCGAACACGCCGAGGAGGACGTTGCCGCGGTTCCAGATCGCCGCGGGCTCATGGGCTTCGTGAAACGTCTCGCGCACCGACCGATAACCGTAGCGTTGAAACGAATACGACTTGTCCTGCGACCAGTGGATGAAATCGCCCGACCAGTGCGTGACCATCGTGCGACGCACGAGCGAGCCGTCGGGCTGGAAAACATCGGGCGAGAGCTCCTGGCCGGCGACGTGGTACAGCCCGTCGAATTGGTAGAGGCCGCCGATCTCGAAATTGTTGCGCACGGCGAAGGGCACCTCGGTCTCGTCGAACCACGGCTGCTTCGGTGCGGGGATGGCGAGCGTCCAGATCAGCCCGTCGCGGCTGAAAAACGGCAGGATGGTCGACGGGTTGTTGTCGTCGGGCATGCCGACCGCGCGGCGGCCGGCCGGCGTCGGATAGTAGACGGTGTAGGCCGCCATCTTGTATCGCCGCGCCGGATCAGGATCGTCGGGCTCGTGAAGCACGAAGCACGCGAGCGGCTCGTTCTTCGCCGGGTCCAGGTTCGGCGGCATCCCGACGAGATTGTTGCGCTTGCTGCCATTGAAGGCGGTCAGGCCGAGCTCCGGTTTCACCCAGTGGAGGCCGTCAGCACTCTCGGCGTAGGCGATCCGCGCGGAAGGCGTAAGGTTGCCCGTGCTGATCGCGCGGTCGGACTTTGCGCTGTACCACATGCGAAATTTTCCGCCGACGCGGATGATGCTGCCGTAGAATGAAACCGCCGCGGCGTCGACCGATCCGGCCGGGCCGGGCGGGACGACCGGGTTGCCCGCATATTTTCGCGGAGTCTCGATCGTCAGCTTCAGGTTGCTCTTGTAGGGGAGCGCGTGGTCATCGAAGGCGAAGAGCGAGATGGGCTCGGCGCCGCAACGCGGCGGCGCGAGCGTGACGACGAACACCGCCCACACACCGCGTCCGAACAGCAACGCGCGAAACGAAACCGGAAGGCTCATGGGGAGAGCGACGTGGGACAACCGTCGCGGCCGGTTTCAACGGGTGAAACACCGCGTGGTCAACGGTGAACTCCGCTCGTGCGCACTCAAAATCGGGCACGACGAAATTGCATGAAACAACCCGGTCCGGGCGGTCTCAGGCGGGCCGCCAGCTACGCGGGGCGGCGATCGCCCGCCGGAGACGGAATCGACTCGCTGACGCTCGCCGCTCCGCACAGAAAATCACCCGCGCGATGAACGTCCAGCACTACTACGAACACGCGAAGACCCTGGTGCCCGGCGGCACGCAGCTTTTTTCCAAGCGCCCCGAGTTGCACGCGCCCGGTGCGTGGCCCGCGTATTTCAAACAGGCCAAGGGCTGCACCATCATCGATCTCGATGGACGCGTGTATCGCGACTTTTCGCTCATGGGCGTCGGCGCGTGTCCGCTGGGTTACGCGGTCGACGCTATCGACGACGCGGTGGTGCGCCGCATCCGCGCTGGCGCGATGTGCACGCTCAACCCGCCGGAGGAAGTCGAGCTCGCCGAAGCGCTGCTGACGCTGCACCCGTGGGCCGAACAGGCGCGGTTCGCACGCGGCGGCGGCGAAGCGATGAGCATCGCCGTGCGGATTGCCCGCGCGCGCACGGGACGCAGCCGCGTCGCGGTGTGCGGGTATCACGGCTGGCACGACTGGTATCTCGCGGCGAACCTGTCGGTCGACACGGCGCTCGACGCCCACCTGCTGCCCGGTCTCTCGCCCCACGGCGTGCCGCGCGAGCTCGCCGGCACCTGCGTGACGTTTGCCACCAACGATCCCGGGGCATTTCGCAAAGTCGTCGGCGACGCGAACCGCGCGGGCGGACTCGCCGCGATTGTCATGGAACCGTTGCGCTACGCGGCACCACCACCCGGCTTCCTCGACGAGATCCGCGCGACGGCGACGCGGCTCGGCATCGTGCTCGTATTCGACGAAATCACGGCGGGCTGGCGCTATCGCGCCGGCGGCGTGCACCTCGATTTGCAGGTGGCGCCGGACATCGCCGTATTCGCCAAGGCGATGTCGAACGGCTATCCGATGGCGGCGGTCATCGGCCGTCGCGACGTGATGCGCGTCGCCGAAGCCTGTTTCATTTCGAGCACCTATTGGACCGAGGCCATCGGCCCGGTCGCCGCCCTGGCGACGATCGCGGAATACGAGCGACTGCAGCCGTGGGCGCGACTGCGCACGGCCGGCGCGCGCGTCGTCGCAGCGTGGGAGACAGCCGCGCAACGCCACGCCCAACCGATCGCCGCGCGCAGTTCGGGTCCGCTCTCCAGCTTCTCGTTCCAGGGCGAGGAGCCCAACGTGGCGAAGACCCTGTTCGCCCACGCGATGCTCGCCCGCGGATTTCTCGCCTCGACGGCCTACTACGCGTCCATCGCGCACACGGAGGCCGACCTCGCCGATTACACGGCGGCCTGCGACGCGGCGTTCGCGGAAATCGCCGCCGCGCGGGCGCGCGGTTCGTTGCGCGCCGCCCTGCGGGGGCCGGAAGCCCAGACCGGATTTGCCCGACTGAACTGAGGCATGAAACGAACGCCGCGCATCGACTACACCGGCCACGATCGACAGATCTGGGAGGAGGAACTCGAGGCGTTCGTCCCGCGCCGGATCTTCGATGCTCATGCGCATCTCTTCTGGCACGATCACCTGCCGGCCGGACATCCGAAGCTCACGGCCTGGTGCGATGCAGACGATGCCGCCCACCGCCGCTGGGCGCGCCGGCTCTATCCCGGGCGGGAGATGCACTATCTTTACCTCGGCACGCCGGTGCCCGGCATCGATGTCGGCCGCCACAACGAATTCATCGCGCGGCAACTCAAAAAAGATCCCCGCTCGCGCGCCAACCTGCTGGTGACGCCCGCCTGCACGCCCGAGACGATCGCCGCCACGGCGCGCCGGCCGGGCTTCGTCGGACTGAAGCCCTACCGGATGTTTTCGGTGAACGGAAATCCCGACACGTGCCGCATCCACGAGTTTTTCCCCGAGGCGCAACTCGAGGTCGCCAACGAATTGGGGCTCTGGGTGACGCTGCATCTTTCGCGTTACCACGCCGCCGCCGATCGCGACAACCTCCGCGACCTCACGCGCTACACCACGCGCCGCTACCCGCGGATCAAATGGATCCTCGCCCACTGCGCACGCAGCTTCACCTACTGGCCGATTCGCGAATCGGTCGAACGCCTGCGCGAGCTGCCGAACCTCTTCTACGATCTCTCCGCGGTGTGCGATGTCCGCCCCATCCTCACGCTCTTTCAACGCGAGGATTTCCGCCGGATTTTCTTCGGGTCGGACGGGATTTCACCGACGTTTTTTCGCGGCGGCTATTTCGCGCTCGGCCGCTCGTGGCTCACGCTTTCGCCGGCGCACTTCTCCGACGCGACGTTTCCGCACTGCGATGGCCGCCCGATCCTCGCGATTTACGAAAATCTCCTCGCGATCAAGCAGGCGGCGGCGATCGCGGGTTTCGGGCGGCGCGAAATCGACGCGCTCTTCTGGGGCAACGCGGCGCGGGAATTCCCCGCGTAGCGCACGCGGTTCCCCGGCGAGTTGCGGCACACGAACGGGACGAGGTTCGAATCTACGAGCCAGAAAAGTAACGCCGCCTCAGAAGTTGAAATTGAGGCTCACCTTGTAGTCGCGATCGAGGAGGCGGCTGGACTGCACGAGGTATTTGAGGCCGTAGCTCAGCTCGTCGGGCTCGCGGGTGATGTTGCGCACGGCGGCGGTGACGGAGTAGTTGCGCGTGAACCGATAACTGACCTGCGCGTCGTATTGGCAGCGGGCGACATTGTAGCGGTCCTGGATCAGGGTGGAGCCGAGCGAATTGATCTGGGAGCCTTGATACGAGTAGGCCACGCGGGCGGAGAGGCCGGATTTCTCGTAGAACAGGGTGAGATTCCTGATCTTGCTCGGCTGGCGGAAGAACGGGATGTCCTCGCCGCGCCGCGTGGGAATCACCTCGCGCGAGCTGATGATCGTCATGTTTCCGTCGATACCAAGCCCGTCCAGCGGCGCCGGCAGGAAGCGGAACGGCTGGTGGACGTTGAACTCGACGCCAGAGATGCGGCCGCTGGTGCCGTTGAGTTTGCCGGAGAAGTTGAGGGTCGACAATCCCACGCCGCTGTAGACGACGTTTTGCTGAGTTTCGGTGAACGTGTAGATCGGGTCGGCGATATCCTTCCGGAAGGCCGCGAGCGTGAAGACGCTGCCGCTCTTGTTGGCATACCATTCCAGTGACAGATCGTAGCTCTTCGCACCGTAGGGTTTGAGCCGGGGATTGCCGACGGTGACCGAGCCGGTGTTGTTGAACTGCGGGTTGAGCGGCGCGACGAGCGGCGAGTAATTGAAGATGGCGAGCGAACGCGCGTCCTCGTAGGCCGGCCGGCCGATCGTCTGCGTGAAGGCGGCGCGCAGCTGCAGTTGTTCCGTGAAGCGGTAGACGCCCTGGATATTCGGGAACCACTTGTCGTAGCTGGTCACCCCCGAATTCGGAATGCGGATCGGCGCGGTGTTGCCGACGGTGCGCTCCTCGACCGCCCGGATGGTGGCGTCGGTCTTTTCCCAACGCACGCCGCCGAGCAGGCGGAACCGGTCAATCTTGATCGTGCCCATCGCGTAGGCGCCGTAGATGTATTCGTCGATCTGGTAATCGTCCTCAATCGAGTTGGTCGACTCGCCGACCGGGTCGTGCCTCACCTGGGACGGATGCGACGAGATGAACGCATCGATCGCCTCGATGCTGGGGAGGAAGAGGCTTTGGAACCGGCGGTCGTAGACCGGCACCGAGGGCAGCTGTGGGCCCGTGTCCGCCAGGTTCCAGGCGGCGCCCGCCGGAACGAGCCGCCGCGACTCGAGGTCCGTGATGCGCGAACGCTTCAGGAATTTGAAGCCGGATTTGAGGTAACCGGGGTGACCGAGGATTTCGTTCGAGTCCCAGCGGACGTCCGTCCTGGCCGTGTGGATCTTTTCGTCGACGACGCCGAAATCGTCGCGCGTGCGGCGGAGCGCGTAACGTGCCGGCACGTCGATGGTCGGATCGACGACCCAACGCACGGGCACAAAGCCGTCCCCGAGATCGAATGAGATCGGTCCGGTCTGGCCGTTGCCGTTGCGAAACTCGCGATCGGTCGTGTAGAGCCGGTTTTCCTTCGCGTGCGAATAGGTGGCCACCGGCTCGATGGTAAACGCCCCCATCACTTTTCTTAAACCGCCATTGAGGTTGGTGAGGTCATGATCGACGCGATAGCGGAAGGCGCGGCGCTCGGAGCGGTTGCCGGCGTTGAAGGTGCCGGCGCGCGGCGAGGTGAGCGTGAGATTCGCCGGGGCGGTGTTGGCGGTGTAGATGGCCTCGAATCGGGTCTCGGGATTCTTGGTGTTGGAGTAACCGGGCCGGAGATAGAACTGCGTGCTGTTGTCCGGCCGGAACTCGAGGTTGAGGTTCACGCCGGTGCGCTCCTTGCTCCCCCACTCGGGTTTCACCTCGAAATCGTTCGGCAGGTAGAAGGAGTTGCCGCCGACGGTAACATTGGACCAGCCGCCGATCTGGAGCCACTCATTCTGGTAGTCGCGTTTTTCGTAGCTCGCACTGGCGGCGAGGCCCCACTGGTTCTGCGGCCCGAACAAATCGGAGTAACTCACCTGCGCCGCGAGGTTGTTCTTGTCGGTGCCGCCGTTCCGGTTGCCCGAGATGGATCCGGAAATGAAGCGCGCCTTGCGATCGAACGCGCTGGCGGACTTGAGATTCAGGGTGCCGCCGACGGAGTTGGCGTCCAAATCGGGCGTCACGCTCTTGATCACCTCGATGGAGGAGACCTGCCCGGCGCTCAACGTGTCGAGCGGCACGGCGCGACCGAGGCGCGTGCCGCCCGGCGCCGCCATCGTGGCGCCGTCCATCATCACCTGATTGAGATTCGGCTCGGCGCCGCGGATGCTGACGTAGCGACCCTCGCCTTGATCGAGCGACAGGTTCAAGCCGGGGAGGCGCGCGACGGCTTCGGCGACGTTGCGGTCGGGGAGATTGCCCACCGAGTCGGCCGAGACAATGTCCATGATGTTGTCCGCGGTGCGTTTTTGCTGCAGCGCGCGCGCCCGTCCCTCGCGGTAGCCTTCAACCTTGAACGCGGCCATCTGCTTCACTTCGCCGCCGAGGCTGAGATCGCCCGCCGCATCGCCGGTCGGCGGAACGTTCACGGTCGAGCTCGCGTTCTCGTAGCCAAGAAAACTCGCTCGCACCCGGTGTGCGCCCGCCGGCAGGTTCGGCACGCGGTAGCGGCCCTCCGAATCGGTGACCGCGGTGATGCTGCCGCCGTCGACTTCGATCGACACCCCCGCGAGATAGCCGCCGGTGTTGGCATCGAGCACGCGGCCGACGATGTCGCCGGCGTCAAGGGCTGCTCCACCGCCAAAAAAGAACGCGGCCAGACAAGCGCCACGGACGGAAATGCGATGATGCGTGGGTGCGATCATGGGGGTACTTGGGGTTTGCGCGGCTCGACTGGAAGCGAGGCGCGCCGGGGGTCGGCGGAACCGAAGAATTGAAATAGGTTACTGTCAATTTTGAAACAGATGACGGCCGGGCAGGGAGCTGGGACTGCCAGTGCCATCCAGCGGAAGAGGGGGGTTCGAAGCTTAAAATAACTAAATGAAATAGTCCGACGCCGGGGCCCCGGTGACTTTAGAGTCGGTGCCGGTTCTCCGCCATTGTGGCAGCGAGCTTCAGCGCCTGCACGAGGCTGCGCGGATCGCCCGTGCCTCGGCCGGCGTTCGCGAAATCCGTCCCGTGTTCCACCGAGGTGCGGATGATGGGCAGGCCGAGCGTCACGTTCACGCCCTGCCAGATGCCGAGCATCTTCGCCGCAACGTGTCCTTGATCGTGATACATTGCGATCGCGCCATCGAACTCGCCTTGCAGCGTGCGAAAGAAAACCGTGTCGCCGGCGTAGGGCCCGCTGACGCGAAAACCCCGGCGCTTCGCCTCCGCGATCGCCGGCGCGATGAACTCGATTTCTTCCGTGCCGAAGAGCCCGCCCTCCCCGGCATGCGGGTTCAACCCCGCCACCGCCAGGTGCGGTTCCGCCACGCCGAGCCCGCGCACGCCTTCGTGCGCGAGCCGCACGACCTCGAGGATCCGTTCCGGCCGCACGCGCGCGATGGCCTGCGCGAGCGACACGTGCGTGCTCACGTGACACACGCGCAGCCGGCCCGCCACGAGCATCATCGTGACCTTCGGCCGGCCGCACAGCTCCGCGAGCAGCTCCGTGTGCCCGTCGTAATGGAATCCCGCCGCATGCAGCGCCGCCTTGTTGATCGCGGAGGTCACGACGGCCTGCGTGTCGCCGCGCAGCGTGAGTTCGACCGCCCGCCGGATCGACTCGTAGGCGGCCCGGCCGGTCGTGGTGCTGACCGCGCCCCTCACCAGTTGCGTCGCGTCGAGATTCGCGAGATCGATGACATCGAGCGCGGCGGGATCGTCGGCCGCCTCCCCCGCGTCGCGAATCACGCGGACCGCGGCGGCGACTTTGGTGATGGCGAGCGCGGCGCGCATCACCCCGGCGTCGCCAATCACGATTGGCCGGCAGACGGCGCGAACCTCGCGGTCGGCCAGCGCCTTTGTGATCAGTTCGGGACCGCTGCCGGACGCGTCGCCCTGCGTCACGGCGAGGATCGGTTTCTGGGCGGGACTCATGGTGATTCGGCGATCACGTTGGTGGTGGCGGCAGATCGCTGACGGGGGGAAGCAGCTGCGTGGGCGCGTTCGCGTCGTACGCGGGATTCAGGCGCATCTCCTGCGCGCCGATCGCGCGCCGCCACTCGCGCAGGCGGCGCAGAAGTTCGTCGCGCCTCGCTGGCTCGGCGTCGGCGAGGTTGCATGACTCCCCCGGATCGGCGGCCAGATTGAAAAGTTCGCACGCCGGCAGGCCGCTGGTACCGGGTGCGCCGAGGCTCGGCTCGAACCACTCGATGAGTTTGAAATCACCCGAGCGAATGGCGGCACAAGGCGCAATGCCTTGATGATGGTAGTGCGGGTAGTGCCAGCAAAGCGTGTCGCGCGAAAGCCGCCGCGACCGGTCGCGCAACACCGGCCAGAGGTCGAGCCCGTCACTGGCCGCACCGACCCGGCAGCCGGCCGCCGCGAGCAGCGTGGGAAAAACATCCGCGCCGCTCACGCCATGGTCGCGCGTCTCGTTCGCCGGAATTCGCCCGGGCCAGCGCATCAACAAAGGCACCCGCACGCCTCCTTCGTAGAGATCGGCTTTGGCGCCGCGCAAGGGCTTGCGGCGTTCGCTGCCACCGAACGAACCGTGGTCAGCGGTGAACACGACGAGCGTGTCGCGATCGTGACCGGCCACGCGCAACGCCTCCAGCAGCCGGCCAAGGCCGGCGTCCAGCTCCTCGACCATCGCCCCGAGCGCGGGCCGGTTGGCTTCGGGATCCGCGCCGGGTTTCGCCGCATATTTCGACCGCAACGACGCGCGCGCGATCTCGGGTCGGTGCACGGCATTGTGCGCGACCACGCAAAGAAACGGTCGCGGGTGCCGACGCGTGCAGAACTCGATCGCGCGATCCGTGAGCGCGCGAACGTTGTGCGGGTCGGCCTCGGGCGCGGCTTCGGGCGCAGGTTTCCGCGTCACGAACACCTCGTCGAAGCCCTGCGATTCCGGATCCATCGGCCGACCGGGCTGATAATTGTAGTCCGGCGCAAGATGCCACTTGCCGAAATGCGCCGTCGCGTACCCGCCAGCCTTGAGCGCATCACCCAGCGTGACGGCCGCGACGGGCAGTCCGCGTCGCCACGCTGGCATGAGCAGCCGCGGATTGATCACCTGCGCACCGGGAATGAAATCCGTCAGGTGCAACCGCGCCGGATGCAGCCCGGTGTAGAGGCTCGCGCGCGAGGGCGAGCACACCGGCGCCGTGGCATACGCATGCGAGAACCGCACGCCCTCCGACGCCAGCCCATCCAGGTTCGGCGTCTCGAAAAATGGATGGCCGCCCGGCGTGGCGCAACCGAGCTGGAGCACGCCGAAATCGTCGGCGATGACGAAGAGAATGTTGGGCGAGGCGGACGCCATGAGGAACGCGGCCGGCTCCCGCTCAGCCCTGGCCAATCTTCACGGTCGCCGCGTCCGTGGTCGTGGCGAATCTCTTCAGCCCGAAGACCGTGAGATCCTCGACGTTGTCGGGCCGGTGCCCGCCCAAGAGCCGACTCGCCAGCCAGCCGGTCGCGAACAGGACCAGATGACTGCCGATGCCGATCAGGATTGGGTTGAGCGGAAAATTGAAACCGAGATCGACCAGGCGGGCACGCGGCTGCGTGACGATCGCCCACCCGGTAAAGGCCGCCCCGCACGCGATGCCGACGTAGCATCCCCGCCGGGTTGCCGAACGGGTGAGGAAACCGAGACAGAACAGGCCGAGCGTGCCACCCGAGAGAATCGACGCGATCGTGATGACGCGTTCCATCAGCGGCGCGGACCCCTCCTCCGGCAGCAGCAGCCACGCGGCCACGACCGTGAGGGCGCCGCCCAAGAGAATCATCACTCGCCCGCAGAGCAGCCGCGCCCGGTCGGATGCGTTGGGAAAGAAGAACTGAAAGTAATCCGTCGTCAGCACCGTGCCCACGCTGCTGAGATCCGCGCTCACGGTGGACATCGCCGCCGCGAGAATCGCCGCGACGACGAGCCCGAGCAGCCCGACCGGCATGTAGTGCGCGAGGAACCACGGCATCGCGCTGTCCGGCACCGGCGGCTGCGCGACGTGCGCCAGTGAGAAAAATCCCGCGAGGCACGCGCCCGCGAACATGAACGTGACGAACACGGGCACGCACAACATCGCGCTCCAGAACGCCGCGCGGCTCGCGGCCTCGTCGGACTTTGCCACGAGGTAGCGCTGGACGATGTGCTGGTCGGTCGCGTAGCGGCGCGTCCACTGCACCGCGTAGGCGAGGCAGAAGAGCCACGTGGTGGTCAGCTGCGGATCCGTGAGCGACGAGAGCGAAAGGTCCCATGAACCGAGCGTGAGTTTGCCCAGCCGCCAGGTCTCGCCGACGACCGCGAACGGCGCGCCGGCTTCCGGCGCGAACATCAGTCGGCCGAGCACAAAGAGCCCGCCGACCATCAGAATCACGCCTTGCACGACATCGGTCCACACCACCGCCTCCATCCCGCCGACCATCGTGTAGAGAATCGTGAAGATCCCCACGCCGAGGATCACCGGGCGCAGATCCCAGCCCGTCAGCACGTTGATCGCCAGCGCCGTCGTGACGAGCGTGACGCCAAGATCGAAGATGCGATCGGCCAGGAATCCGAACGACGTGTAGAACCGGCCGCCCAGCCCGAAACGCTGCCCGATGTATTCGTAGGCGCTCATCCGCACGACGCGCCGGTAGAACGGCACGACGACTTTCGCGACGACCAGCAGGACGAACGGCACGAGCAGATGCGGCACGAGCAGGATGAGGCCCTTCTGGTATGCCGTGCCGGGATGGCCGACGAATGTGCCGGTGCTGATGATCGTCGCCATGATCGTGAAGGCGACGGCCCACATCGGAATGCTGCGGCCCGCGACAAAGTATTGCTCGGAGGTCTTCTGCCCGCGCGTCGCGTAGAAACCGATGCCGGCGATCACCGCGAAATACAAAACGATCACGATGAGATCGAGAAAGTGGAGCGACATGGGGGTAAATGGGGAGGGGCCAGGGGACCAAAGGACCAGAGACCAAAGGACCAAGAGACTAAGCCGTGACGAGACAGTTGGCTCGAGGTGGAACGCGACCTCCGGGCGCGTTCTTCCAGCGGACGCGGCCCGACGGCGCCCGGAGGTCGCCGTCCACCTTTCAGTGTTCGCAGCTGCAGAAGTAATTCGGAATTCGACTGCATCGTTCCGGTTGGGGGACTCTTGCGGGCAGCGTCATCGGTTTCGGCAGGTCACTTGGTCCGGTGGTCTCCGGTCCCTTGGTCCTTTGGTCCCTTGGTCCTTTGGTCCCTTGGTCCCTTCGTCTCGTTTCTCGCCTTGGAATATTTCCGTCCGATGTCCGCCGCCTCCTTGATGCCGCCGGCGCAAATCATCACGCCGGCGTCTAGCTGCTGCGTCACGTTTTCCGGCCGCACGTTGTCGAGGATGAACACCTTCGCGGCCTTGCTGGCCGCGATCACGCGCGCCGCAGCGGCCTTCAGCGGCGGCGGCTCGACGACGCCCGGCTTCCGGCCGTAATCGAACGCCACATCAAGAAAGCCATTCGAGTAACTCGTATCGCGCGGCCCCCACTCCGCGAATCCCACACCCGGCACGCGCACGATCTCCTCCGTGTTTGCCAGACCGACGTGGTCCTCGACCTTCACGCCGACCAGCAGTTCGCCCTTGGGATTGAGCGGCCATACGTCGGCGAGGCCGTAGTACTGCCTGGCGGAAACGCCCCAGATGTCCGACGCAAATTCGTGCGCGCCGAACATGCGGAGACCTTCCTCCAGTCCCGCCCCCACGCCCTGGCGGTGGATCTCGTAACGCGCCGCCCGGATGAACATCGCGACCGCGGCCGCGTTGCGCGCATGGCAGATGTGCAGTCCGTGCACGCCGCACGCGAGCGCCTGCTGGATCATCCAGTGGTTCGCGCGCACCGTGTCGGCATCGAGGGCGTAGAGCGGCAGCGTGACGACGACCGCCGGCGTGCGATGACCGCTGGGCGTCGGCCCGGCATCGGCCAGCCCCTTCATGAACGCGCGCAGCTTCGTGAAATCGAGCGCGGCCCCTTCCAGGTCGTAGAACAGGACGTCGGCCCACGTCTTCGCCGCCAGCTTCCCCTCGTCGTACCCGCCGCGTCCATAATCATAATACACGGGCTGCCCCGCCGCGAGCAGCTCGATCGCCTGGTTGACGCGGTGAGGCGCGGGTTCCGCCGCCGGCGCGGTTGCGATACAAAGCGCGAGCAGGCCGAAAGCCCAATGTGGGCGGGGTGCCCTCACCCCGCGTTCGGTTCCGGCAACCCGCGCGGTGAGGACACCCCGCCCACAGCGTTCAACGAATGTCGATGGCATGATTAGTTTCCCCCATTCTCGCCCCGATTCCCGCGGGCGCATCGCGCCGCAACGTGAACGTCCGCAGGATCGTGAACTCCTCCGCCGCCTTGGTTTCCGGCTCGACCCGGCCCCACAGGATGATCTCGCGCTCTCCGGTCTGTTTGATCACGCGCCACTGCGCACTCTTTCCCTGCTTCAGACCAATCGGTCGCCCAGCGAACTGTGCCGCCGATGACAGGGACGCCGCCGGCGTGATGATCGTGACGAAGGCCGCGGCGTCGAAGCGCAGCCGCTCGATCTTCCCATTGACGCCGTCCGGTTCGAACACATCCGTCACCGCGATCGCGTCGGTTCCTCCGGCGGCCGGCTCCGTCATGTTGTGGGTGAGGGTCGCGCGCGCCTCGATGGCGCCGGCGAGCGGTCCTTTCAGAATGTTGCCCGCGAGCCGGCTCGGCCCGAGCGACGGCTTGTCCTCGAGGAAGCGCCAGTCCTGCCACACCGTGTTGCGCTCCGCGACGATCTCCGAGCGCTGCAGGTAGAAACCACCCTGGTTTTCCGTGATGAGGTTGTCGCGGAACGTCGCGCGTGACTCCATCGTCACCCGCATCGCGCCGGAGTTCTTCGACGAGTTCGTATTGCCGACGAAAACGTTGCGCTCGACCACCACGTTAAACTGCTCCGGCGGCGGAACGGGGTCGAGCGGCACGCCGTAGCGATGCTCCTGTCCTCCGATGAAGAGCCCGCCGGCATCGTCGCCGCCATCGTTCGCGACGAAAACATTGTCCGCGATTCGCGGGCTGGACCAGAGCGCGACGAAGACCCCGCCAGCGTCATTGCGCGTGAGCGCGGCGTTGGCGGAGATCACACAGCCGCTCACCTCGCCGCCGCAGCGATCGAAGAAGGCAATCGCGCCCCCGTCGCTGCTGCGCATCGGATCGTCGAGTCCGCTGCGATTGTTGGCGAACACGCAGCCGACGATGCGCGGCGCCGCGCGGCGGTCGGCCGCGAGCGCGCCGCCGCGTCCGCACTCGGTCGTGTTGTCCGCGAAGAGGCAGTGCTCGATCCGCGGGGCGGCGCCGTTGGTGCAGAAAATCGCCCCGCCGTCGTGAGCGGTTTCATGCAACTGCGCCGGCGCCCACGGCTGCGGCACCTCGGTGCGATTGAGCGTGAACCGGCAGTTCGCCACCGTCGGCGAGGTGCCATCGCAGAACAACGCCGCGCCCTTCCCCCGGACGCGGCCGTGGACGAAATGAAAACCATCGACGCGCGCATCGTCCGCACCGAAGGCGATGCGGTGGAGTTCGCCGCCGTCGAGTTCTGTCGCGTGCACGTCGACATCGCGCGCGCCGCCGGGCGCGGCAAACCCGCCATAAAGATCGACGCGGGGCTTCAACAGGATGGTCGGCTGCCGGTACCGGCCCGCGGAAAACAGGAGCGCCACCCGCGCGCCCGGCACCGGCGGGCCGATGTTTTCGAGTGCGTGCGGCAGCGAGGCCCACGGCCTCTCGCGCGAGCCGTCGCCCTCGCCGTCGTTGCCGCGCCGGGCATCGACGTAGCGGACAATCGCATACCGCGCGAGATCGACAGGCGGAGAGCGGGGACCGACGTCCGCGGGCGGCGCACCCAGCGCGATCGACGCGGCCGCAAACACCGCGCCGCGGCTGAACCTGCGCACGAGACCGGGACTCGCGCTCGCACCCAACCCGAAATCGTTTCTTCGGTTCATGACGGAATGGTCGCAACCGACCCGCCCTCCACGAGCACGGGTTCGACGATGATCTTCGTCGGCACGACATCCTCGGGATGATCGATTCGCCAGATCAGCCGCTCGACCGCGCGGCGGCCGATCGTCTCGGCGCGAATGTCGATGGTGGTGAGTGGAGGATTGAGCCCGCCCACCAGCGGTTTTTCGTGGTTGAACGACAGCAGACTCAAATCCTTTCCGACCTGCAGCCCGCGTTCGCGCAGCGCGGCATAGAGCTGCACCGCGATGCTGTCGGCCGACACCAGCATCGCCGTCGGCCGCGTCGCGACGGGCATCGCCATGCAGCGGTCGAGCAGCGGCATGATATCGGTGGGCTGCGTGATCGCCGGCAACGGCCAGCGCACGGGCAGGCTGAGCGGCTTCTCGAACGCAGCCACGCTGAGCCCGAGCCGCTGCGCCTGAATCATGAAGCTGAGCTTGAGGCTCTCCGAGCGCGTCTGGCCCGGCCGCGGGTGGAGATAACCGATCCGCCGGTGGCCTTTTTGGTGGAGATAATCCGCGGCGATCCGGGCGCCGGCGTCGGTGTCCAGCGTGCACACGTCGCCGCTCGCATTGTCGGGCAGTCCGAGCAGCCAGACATGCGGCACGCGGGCAATGGCCGCGACCAGCTCGGCGCTCGCACACGCCCGCCAGTCGCCGAGCAGCGGACTTTTCACGATCACGCCGTCGACTTGATTCTTCGCAAGAAACGCCGGCACGCGATCGGCCTGCGGCACGTTGGCGAGCATGAGATTCACGCCCTCCGCCGCCGTCGCGAGTTCCACCCCGTGGAGCGCCTCCGTGATGACCGGGAGGTGGGCGAGCGAGCCATCCATGCCGACGAGCAGCACGCCGAAATTCCCGCGGCGCCGCCGGCGCATCGCCTCGGTGACCACCGGCGCACGGCGCTGACGCAGCCGCTGGTACTTCGTGCGTGCAATCGCATCGAGCACGCGCTGGCGAATGTCGGGCCGGACGGCCTCGGGCATGTTGAGCACCCGGGAAACGGTGCCGATCGCGACCTCGGCGGTGCGCGCGACGTCGACGATCGTGGGCGGAGCGCGATGTTTTGGCATGCGAAGATGGATTCGCTCTCCGACTCAGCGGTTGGCCTGACCCGCGCGCACGGTCATCTCCTGGGCGCCGACGGAGGCGCGCCAGCGACGCAGCTTTTCGCGGAGCTCCGCCGCCCGCGCGGGCTGCGCGGTCGCGAGATCGTCTTGTTCGCCAGGATCGGCGGTGAGATCGAACAGACTGATCGCCGGGCCGCGCCCGAGCAGCGCGCCTTCCTGCCACTCGATCAGCTTGGAGCGGCCGGCGCGAATCACGCTCGCAGGGCGCATGTCACCGAGATGGTGATAATGCGGATAATGGAAAAAAATCGCGTCGCGACCGAGTGGCGCGGCCGTCCGCAGATGCTGGGTCAGGCTCACGCCGTCGGGCGGAAGATCGCCGGTCGGCGCGCCCGCCGCCTCGCAGAGCGTGAAGAAGAGATCCTGCGTGATCACCGGCTCGTGGCTCACCGCGTCCTGCCGGGACACGCCGGGCCAGTGAATCGCGAGCGGCACGCGGATGCCGCCCTCCCAGAGGGTGGCCTTGCCCCCGCGAAACGGAGACTGCGACTGATCGGCGGCGACGTTCCCATTGTCCGACGCGAAGACCACCATCGTGTTCGCCGCCAGCCGCTCGGCCTCGAGCGCATCGAGCAGCCGGCCAATCGCGCGATCCATCCGCTCGATCATCGCGGCCATGACCGCGTTGTTTTCCGGACGATCCGCGCCCGGCTTGCGGCGATATTTCTCGATCAGCGCCGCCTCCTCCCCCAGCGGCCGGTGCACGACATTGTGCGCGACGTAGCAGAAGAATGGCCGCGCCCGATTGGCGCGGATGAACTCGAGCGCGTGGTCCGTGATTTCGACGGCGTTGTGGGCATCGGGCTTTTTCGAGGTGATGTCCTCGTCCTCGGGTTTGCGCGTGTGAAACACCGTGTCGAAACCCTGCGACTCCGGATCCATCGGGCGGTTCGGCTTGTACTCGTAATCGGCCGCCAGGTGCCATTTGCCGAACAGCCCGGTGGTGTAGCCGCGCTCCTTCAGTCGCTCCGCGATCGTTCGCTCGGCGAGCGGGAGCCCCTGCTGCATCGCTGGCGTCACGAGCGGCTTGTCGTCCCATCGCCGGCCGGGAATGTAATCGGTGAGATGAAGCCGCGCGGGATACTTGCCCGTCATCAGCGCGGCCCGAGTGGGCGAGCAAATCGGCGCGGCGGAATAGGCGTCGGTGAAGCGGACACCTTTGTGCGCCAGCCGATCGATGTTCGGCGTCTCGTAATAAGTGCTGCCGTGGTAGCCGACCTGATTCCAGCCCATGTCGTCGGCGAGAATGAAAAGGAGGTTGGGCGGCCGGGCCGGGGCGGCGGGCGATTTGATGGCCGGAAACAGTGCCGCCGCCATCGCCAGCGAGTGAAGGAGGCTTCGCCCAAAATTCCCGCGCCACGCGGCCCCCCTTGAAATTGTTCGGGACGCTGGCATGGTTTCAGAATTCTCCGGGTTCACCGGAGATCGATTTCACCCGGCCGTGCTCGAACTCCGCGCGCATCTGCTCGCGGCCGTCCGGCGCCAGGAGCACCGCCGTTCCCTCGGCGTGCAGGTCGCGCCACGTCGATCGTGTGCGCACGGCGCCATCCGGCCAGTAGGTCGTAAACGTCGTTGGTTCGCGGTCGTTCGCGGCGTGGTCGCGCGTCCACGCCAGCGCGCCGGCTTCGTTGCGAAAGCTCTCGCGTCCGGTCAAGGCACCGAGCGCGTACTCGGCCTCGCGTTGCGGCCGGCCGTCGGGCAGCAGCCAGGTGCATTTCCCGTGCAGCACGAAACGGCCATCGTCGGCGATGCCGCCGCGGTAACGCAGCCGCACGCGTCCGTCCGGATAGCGTTCGACGAATTCACGGACATCGCGCACGCGCGTGGCGGTGTTGCGGCGGAGGGCGGCGTCATCGGCCCGCGCGATCCGTTCGTCACCCCGCAGGATCCATTCCTCGTTCAATTCGAAGTGCAGGCACGGCTCGGTCATCGTCGCGATCAGGTGGATGATGCCATTCGGCGCCTGCCGGGCGACGGCGTAACCGAGCGTGTCGCCGCCGAGCTGGCGCGCGCGCGCCGGGTCTTCGTGCGGCTGCGTGCCGGGCAGCTTGCGCGTGTGCCACGTTTCGCCGTCGTCGTCGGAGAGCGCGACGAGCGCGCCGTGCTCGGAGAACCCCGCGGGCTGCGAGCCTTTCTCGTTCTGGAGATCGCCGGCAAAAAACAAGCGGCCGCTCGCGAGCCGGATCAGCGCCGGCCGCTGGTTGCTGCCCAGCCAGCAGAAGGGGGTCCTGGCAATCGTCCAGCTGCGGCCGCCGTCGCTCGAGTGCGCACGCGGCATGAAATTGTCGATCTGCGAGCTCTTTCCGCCGAGCCCGAGAATGCGGCCATCGCGCAGTTCGACGAACGCGGTGTGCCGGCCGCCGCTGCGGCCGACCGGATCACGCCACGTCGCACCGTTGTCGTCGCTCTGCCAGAGGACGGACTCCGGGCCGACGGCGTCACTCGCGATCTGGATCCGGCCCGTGCGATCGCGAAACGCGTTGGTAATCGGTTGGGCGGAGTAGCCGCCCACCGCGGTCGTGAAGAGCGGGAACTGCACCGCGCTCCACGTCGCGCCGTGGTCGGTCGACGTCATCCATTGAAACGGAAATCCGGAGTCGAGCTTGTTCGCGCCCCAAATGAACCACAGCGTCCCGGCATCGTTCCAGAGCATGGGCGCGTGGTCGTCGATGTCCGGAAGATCGAGCAGGAAATCGGGTGGATCCCACTCGTCGGCGCCGAAGCGCAGCCGCGTGGTGATGAGCGCCACGTTGGGATCCGTCTCGGAGACCGCCGTGTACGAAACGAAAATCACGTCGCCGTTGGGGCACACCTCGAGGCCGGGACTGTGATGATGGCGCAGCATCGCGCGGTGCAGCCCGAGGGTCCGAAAGGCGGCGAGTTGCGCCGGCGGCGTGTTCTCGGGCGGCGTGGGCAGCAGGAAGCGTTTCCGAAACCATGGTCGCGCCGGACTTGGACCGACGGCGCTGGCGGGGCCGGACTGCGCGACACCAAGATTCGAATACGCCCGGTGCGCCGGCAGCGGGGCGGTGGCCGGTAGCGGCGCGCAGACCACGCGGAACCCAATCGGGTGCTGGCCCTGGCGATTGGGGGTGCTGCGCACGAAGTTCTGGTAGAGCATCTCGCGCTTGAGATTGGCGGGCGTGGCTTTGGCCGCGGCGGCGGGGTTCGCCTGGCCGGCGGCTGGCTCCGCGGGACGAATCATGGCCGCCATTTCCTCGACCGATTTGGGCGGAAAATTCGGCGGCGCCCCGGCACGATTCGCGGCGCGCGCATAGTAGGGTGTGCGTTTGTCGAGCCCTCCGCCCCGCACGACGCGCGCGACGCCGCTCGCCGGCCCCACGGGATCGATTTGTTTTTCCGCCGGGTATTCGCCGTGCCAGTCGTGGCACCATTCGGCCACTCCCGTCTGGAGATTCTTCACGCCCCACGGGTTCGCCGCGCCCGGCGCGGGCGGCTTCCCGTCCGGCGTGGAAAACCACGTGTCGGTGCCGGCCCGGCAAACGTATTCCCACTCGGCCTCCGTCGGCAGCCGATAGGTTTTCCCCTCCTTCGCGCTCAGCCACGCGCAGAACGCCACCGCCTCGTCCCAACTCACCCCCGATGCGTGCGGCGCAAATCCCTCGGCACCGCGAAAACTCGCCCGGAACGCGCGGAACTGCGCGCTCGTGACCTCCTCCTCGGCGATGAAAAACGGATAAGTGATCTCGACCTCATGCACCGGATGCTCGTCCCAATCGCCACGCGCAAGATAGTCGGCCTGGCCGAAGACCGACTTCGGCGTCGGCCTCGTTTCACCCATCCGAAAAGTGCCCGGCCCGATCGGCACCATGCGCAGGCCGATTGAATTGGTGAAAGCGGTCGTGGATTGAGCCGGCGCCGCAGGACCCAGAACAAAACCGAGCGCCACCATTGCGGCCCGCGCGCGCCAAAGCTGCGACATCCGGTGCTGTGGGGGGTGGGCCATCGGAAAGCCCAGCGACGCTGAAAGCACCAATGAAAGAATCAACCAAGAAAACTATTTCATGGGATTTGGCGCAGCGGCAATGCGAGCGGACAGCCGGGCTTCGGCTGATGTTTCATCGGGCCGACGCCTTTTTCATTGCGGTCATCGCCAGGAGGCGGGCGCAGCCTCGCCTGGTTCCGAGCGCCTCACGCCGCGCGCAGGCACGAACCGAAGATCGGCCGGCCCGCCGCCCACCCTTCCGCGGCGCTGGCCGTATCGAAAGCGGCGACGATCGCACTGTTCAACTCGTAGCGGTTTTCGTCGTGGCCGGCCGATTTCAGCGCGCGGGCCAAACCGCAGGTGACTCCGACCAGCACCGTGCGCACATGCTCGGTCGGCAGCTGGCGGCCAGCCATCGTTCGTGCCACCACGTTCGCGTGACGCGAACGGCAGGGCAGCGGCCGCACGCCATATGCGCGGCAAACCAGATTCGTGGCCCGCAGCGGACACGGCAGTGACAACTGATCACGCCGCTCCTGGCCCGCGACCTCCAGTCGCGCCAAGTTCATGCGCGCGATTCGCAGCACGCACTCCTGCTCGCGCGAGGACAGCCGGGCGCGGAGTTCCGCGACGATGGCGAGCGCTTCGATGCCGGTGATGCCGACCCGGCCCGCTTGCTCCGTCCCGCACGCGACCACGCGCTCGCGTTCGGCGGAACGCGCAAACGGCAGCATGGCTTCCGTGGCATGAACGCCGAGCGCCGCGACCAGGTCGGGTGCAGCCGCCGCCAGGTTGTTCGCCGCGAGTTGCGAGCTCAGGAATTTCTCCGCCGCGGCGGCGGCCCATTTCTCCAACGCATCACCCTGAATCAATGCGGGCCGCCATGCTTGTGGGGGGCCTCGCCGCCAATCGCGCTCGCCGTAGAACGCGGCCCGAATCGAAATCACCAACGCAAAAAAGACGATGACGGCCGCCGCAAGCGCCAGACCAAAAAACAACGTCGTTACCATGGCAGTTGGGCGGTGAGAGCTGCGACCGTCGTGCGCACCGCGAAACTCACCGGTCGTGCGAACAGCCGGGCCGGCGCGTCAAACAAGCGCTGGAGCATGGCTCTCATGGTCCGGCGCCACGCTATACACGACGACATAAGTGACCAGCATCCTTTGTTGTTGGCGCGGTGCCCCCACCGCGCGGGACCTCTCCTGCGAATGCCAACTCGCGGGGTGGGGGCACCCCGCCTACAAAGGCACGGATTAATGACGTTCTGTATAGTTCTTTTCGCGCCGGGCAGCTGCGCAGGTCTTGGCGCGAACCGCGCGTCGATTGCAGGAGGAATTGCCCGGTGTCGCCCCGGAGCGGCGCGCACGCCGGCCCTAGCATTGCTTCGTTTGGCTGGCCCCTCAAGCCATCGTTCAGGCTTCAGAATGAGTGTAACGTATTACGTTACACTACAGATCGGCTGATTCTGGCGGGGCATGCAACGAAGTCGTCCTACGCGTCGTACAGCGCGCGGATTTCGGCGTCGGAGCGGCGCAGGCGCACCGCGAGCGCCCGGGCCAGTTCGCTCATGATGCGGGAGGCGACTTCCGGCTGTTGGACCGACACGGCGTCGAAAACCGCGCGCGAGATGGCGAAGAGGCTCGTCGGCTGCGTGGCCACCGCGTTGGCGGAGCGGACCCCGCCATCGAGAAACGCCATCTCCCCGAAAAAGTTGCCGCGGCCGAACGAGGCAAGGTTGTGATAGCCGCCGTGGTTGAGCGGCAGCACAATGCGGACGACGCCCTGCCGGATGAGATAAAGCCGGTCGGAATGTTCGCCCGCGCGGAAAATGTACTCTCCCGCCGCAAACGAACGCTCCTCGACGCAATGGCCGAGCACCGCGGCATGGCGAGGCTCGGCCAGCGGCCGGGTCAAATCGAACTCTTCGAGCCCAAGCGGTTCATCGGCTTCGCCGCGGTCCGGCCGCGCGGCGGCCAGCACGCGATCCTCGGCCCATTGCACGGCGTCGTCCAGCGTCTCGAAGACCAGCACGTGTTCCTTGAGCACGCCGATTTGCTCGAAATAATGCCGAAGGTTGCGGCCCTGCGCCACCGCTTTCGGGAGCCGGCTGAACAGCAAATAGCCGCCGCGCTGCTTCAGGATCGCCTCGAACCGATCCAGCAGATGCACCGCGGTGTAGTCGACGGACAGGACGCGCCGCCAGTCCAGCACCAGGTAGCGCACATGCGGCAGGTCCGGTTCGAGTTCGCGCAGCAACTGGTCGGTCGTGCCAAAGAACAGGCTGCCCTGCAATTCACAGACGGTGATCTCGCGACCGGCGCGCTCGAGCACCGCCTGCTCGGCGGCAACCCGATGCTGCTTCGATGAGCACTTGTCGCCGGTGATCTTGCGGCGAATGACGGAACCGCGGATTTGCTCCCGGATGAACAGCAGGATCGCCAGCGCGAGCCCCGCGCCGGCGGCCGCGATCAAGTTGAACTTCACCGCCACCGCCACGACCGCCGCGATCACGGCGAAGTCGAGCAGCGTCGAGCGCTGCCGCAGCAACTCCAGGTTCTGCCAGTCAAACATCCGGTACGCGACGACGAGCAGCAATCCGGCCAGCGCGGGCAGCGGCAGCCACGCCAGCCAGGGCCGCAACGCCACGGCGGCGGCAATCACGCAGGCGCCCTCGATCGTGCCCGACCAACGCGTCGCGCCGCCGCTGGCGTGGTTCACGAGCGTCGCGCCCATCGTGCCGGCGCCCGGCATCCCGCCCAGCGCCGCCGAGGCGACATTTGCCGCACCCTGCCCGAGCAGTTCGCGGTTCGAGTTGTGCCGGCTCAACGTCAGCGCATCGAGGACCACGCAGGTTTTCAAGGTGTCGGCCGACAGCAGGACCGAGAGCGTCAGCGCCGGAACCCACACGAGGTCCCCATCGCGCCAGCTCAGACCGCCCAGCGCCGACCACAGGCCGCGGAGCGAAGCGCCCAGGTCATGCCCGGCGCCGTCAATCCGGCCGATCAGCAGCGCGTTGTGGTCGAGCGAGCGCAGCGCCGGATCGAAGTACCCGTAAATCCAATACGCCACAATGCCGCTGACCAGGCCCGCGATCGTCCCGGGAATGAGCTTCGTCAGATGGCGCGTGGCGACAAACCCGATGACCGTCGCCCCGCCGACCACGACCGCCGCCAGGCTCCACCGGGTCGGCGAGCACACGCCGGTCCAATTGGCCAGCTCCCCGGGCAGCCCGAGGAATTTCGGCACCTGGCTCGCGAAGATCAAGACGGCCACCGCGCTCAAATAGCCCGAGACGACCGGATACGGGATGTACTTGATCAGCCGGCCGAATCCCAGCGCGCCATAGGCGAGTTGCAGCGCGCCGGCCAGCAGCGCAACCACGATGAGCAGGACGGCGACATGACTCGGGCCGCCGTTGGCGCCTTCCGCGTGCAGCAATTCCTGCACGAACGCGGCCAGCACGGCCGCCGCCGGCGCGCACGGCGCGGAAATCAACCGCGGCGCACCGCCGAGCAGCGGCGCGATCACGCCGAGGGCGGCGGCGCCCACGATGCCGGCGCTGACGCCCTGCGCGACATACTCCGGGCCCAGGAGCGAGTACACCGCGATGCCGTACGCGATCGCGGAAGGCAGCGCGACGAGCATCGCGGCCGCACCGCCCCAGAAGTCTCCGCTCAGCGGCGCGCCTCGTTCGCCACCGGGTTTGGCGAGTGTCCCGGAGTTGTTTGTCAGTCCAAGCACCGGCCGCTATATCAAAGTGCCGCCGACAGACGCTCAATCACCGTCTTCAAAATCTGCACCCGCGCAAATCGCTTGTCATTGCCCGCGACCAGCGTCCACGGCGCAAATTCGGTGCTGCAACGCGCCACCATCTCGTCGACCGCCGTCTTGTAGGCGTCCCACTTCTTCCGGTTTCGCCAGTCCTCTTCGGTGATCTTGTACTGCTTGTACTCGACGGTTTGCCGCTCCTTGAAGCGCCGGAGCTGCTCGGCCGGACTGATGTGAAGCCAAAACTTGTTCAGCGCGATCCCGTGGTCGGTCAGTTGCTCCTCGAATTCGTTGATCTCGAGAAAGGCGCGGCCCCAGTCGGCGGGGGGCGCGAAACCTTCCACCCGCTCCACCAGCACGCGCCCATACCACGAGCGGTCGAAAATCGTCATGAAGCCCGCGCGCGGCAGATGCCGCCAGAAACGCCAGAGGTAATGCTGCGCGCGCTCCTCGTCGGTGGGGGCGGCAATGCCGACGACCCGATACAAGCGCGGGTCGACCGCCTGGGTGATCCGGCGGATGGCGCTGCCCTTGCCCGCGGCGTCCCAGCCCTCGAACACCAGTACGGTGGAAACTTTCTTCTCGCGCGCCACCCAGGCGAGCTTGCTCAGCGTGCGCTGCAGCTTCTCGAGTTGCCGCGTGTAATCGGGCTCGGTGAGCCGCGGTGAAAGATCCACGTGATCGAGGATCGACGCGTTGGTCGCAGCCGCGGGCGCCGCCGGTGAAGGACTGTCCGCGGCAGTACGCGGCTTGCGCGGCGCGGCGGGCGCGAGCCGTCGCTGCAGCGCCTTCAGGAGAATGGTGCCGGCCGTGAACTCCCGATAGCGGCGGTCCGTCGCCTCGATCACGTGCCAGGGCGCCGCGGTCGTGTCCGTGTGGCGCAGCGCCCGTTCGGAGACCTTCGTGAACCGGTCATACAACTCGAAATGCTTCCAGTCGTCCGGCGCGATGCGCCCATCGGCCTCGAGTTTTTCGAGCCGCTTGCGCTGGGCTTTCTTCGGCTGGTGCAGCCACAGCTTGACGATTTCCGCGCCGTCGGCCGCCAGCATCCGTTCGAGGGCAACAATGCGGTCGAGGGCCACGTCGAACTGCTTGCCCTTGGTCTTGCCGAAGACGCGCCGAATAATCGGCGTCGTGTACCAGGAGCCGAAGAAGATGCCGATCCGGCCGCGGGCGGGCATCGCGCGCCAGAACCGCCAGTAGGGCGGCCGCTCCGATTCCTCGTCGCTCGGCGTCCAAAACGCATGCGTCTCCACGCCGCGCGGATCGAGCCATTCGTTCAGCCGGTGGACGAGTTCGCCCTTCCCCGCCCCATCGGCGCCGGAGACGATGACGATCACGGGGAATTTTTGCCCGCGCAGGTCGAAATGCGCCTGCAGCAGCCTGGCCCGCAGGCCGGGCAGGTCCGCCTCGTAACGCCGAGGGGCGATCGCTTGGTTCAGTTCCGCGGCTTCGAACATATTCGGTGGTTTCGCGGCTACGCCTCGACCCCCGCGGACGCCTCGTGCCGCGCAGTCAGATGTCGAATCGTCTGCAACGTCTGCCGCGTGATCCCGGCCACGTCGCCCTCGCCGGGGATGGCATGCAGCAGCTCCAACCCGCGGTAATATGCAATCACCGGCTCGGTCTGCCGGTGAAACGTCGCGAGCCGCGCCCGCACGGTGTCGGGATTGTCATCCTCGCGCTGATACAAGCGGCCGCCGCAGCGATCGCACTGGCCGGCCGCGTGCGGGGGATTGAAACGAACGTGGTACGGCGACTGGCAGTCGCGGCAAATCAACCGGCCCGTCAGCCGTTCGATGATCGCCGCGTCGGGCACTTGAATGTACACGACGCCGGCGAGGTGGCGCTGCAGCCGCGCCAGCATCTCGCTCAGGGCCTGCGCCTGCGGGAGTGTCCGCGGAAATCCGTCGAGGATGAAGCCGCCCTGCGCGTCCGGCTCGACCAGGCGGTGCTCCACCATCCCTTCGGTCACCTCGTCGGGCACGAGATCGCCGCGATCCATGTAGGTTTTCGCGAGCACGCCGAGGGGCGTGCCCTGCTGCAGATTCTTCCGGAACAGATCACCGGTGGCAATATGCGGCAAGCCGAGCGCGGCACTCAGCCGCTCGGCCTGCGTGCCCTTGCCGGATCCCGGGCCGCCCAGCAGCACGAGGTCCGGGCGCACGGCTACGTCGCGCGCCACGGAAACCGACGGCGGCCGCGTCGGGCCGACCTGCGCCGCGAGCTCGTTGACGGTGACGAAGCGGGCCCGGCCCGCCGCGATGGCGTCGAGGGCCTCGAACAATCGCGCCGACACCGCGGCGATCGTGCCGGTGCCGTCGACGATCAGGAGCTGACCGGCGCGTGCATAATGTTCGAGGACCGGTTCGGTCACGCGGTGGAAAACGCGGAGCCGGGCGCGGGCGAGTTCCTCCGTGTCATCCGGCCGCTGATACAGCTCGAAATTGCACGCATCGCAGCGGCCCGCCACGCGCGGCGGATGGCTGCGCGCGTGATAGGAGGCCGCGCAGGCCGGGCAAATCCGCCGCCCCACCACCCGCTCGACGATTTCGGCATCGGCCACTTTCAGGTAAACCGCGGCGTCGAGCTTGCGGTTGAGCCGGGCGAGCAACTCGTCGAGAAATCGCACCTGGTCGGCGGTGCGCGGAAAGCCGTCGAAGAGCGTGCCATAGGCCTCGGGCAGCCGATCGGCCCATTCCTCGATCATCGCCTCGACGACTTCGTCCGGGACGAGTTCGCCCTGATTCATGTACCGACGCGCCAGCAGTCCGAGGGCGGTGCGAGCGCGGACATTGTGGCGGAACAAATCTCCGCTCGCGAGATGCCGCACATGGTAGTGCGCCGCCAGCGTGCCGGCGTGAGTTCCTTTGCCAACACCAGAGGGGCCAAGCAGGACGACATTCATGCGGTTCCGGCGCGCGGCCGGCAGAGTCAGATCCGACGGTGTTGTCGCATAACCGCTGTCACCCCACTGCGCAATTATTGGTTTTCGCTCCGCGAATCGTGTCCGGTCGGCTCAGGTCAGCGGGGCGCGGAGCCGCAGTGGGTCCGCGCGGGGGTGACGCGAAACCTCTTGGCGCGGGCGCCGGCTCAGAATTTCGCGTTCTTCAGGAGGAAATCCACCACCGGCGTCGGATCCTCGAGGCTGTGCGGGTGATGGCCCACGCCCGGCTTCAGGATCACCTGGATCGTTCCACCCAGTTCGCGATACCGCTTTTCGAGGATCCCCGTGTTCTCGGCGAGCGGCACGACGTCATCGGCATCGCCGCACACGGCGATGATTGGCACTTTCCCGCTGGCAACGAGGCCAACGCGATCGAGCGGGTTGCCGCGGAATCTTTCGACGCTCGTCTCGGTGAGTCCGTACGCCTCGAGGCACTCGGCCCACTCCTTCGACTTGCGGTTGCGGCCGGGCCAGCTGCGAATGTCGAGCACGGGCGCGTCGAGGTACAACGCCGCGACGCTGGCCGGGTGCGCCGCCGCGAAATTGAACGCGTACAGCCCGCCGCGGCTGAAGCCCTCCATCACGACGCGGCGCGACAACCCGGCGTGCACCACGAGGTGCGCGTAGAACTGGTTGAACAGCGCCATCGCTTTCGGGCCGCCGTACATGTCCTTCGCGTCCATGTACGCGAGGTGCCAGCCGTGCGCGAGCAGCGCGAGGTCGGCCTGCGGTTCGTGATCGAAAAACTCCGTGCGCCAAATCCACGGTTTGCCCGCCGCCGGGGTCGCCGGCACGACGAGAATGCACGGCCGGCTCGCCAGCGTGAAATCGATCCGCTCGAACCCGCGCCACGTCGAACGCTGCGCCGGCTGGGGCGGCGGCGTCGGCGCGTTCGCGGCCATCACGCTGCCGATGCCGCACAGCGCAAAGGCGAGCGCACGGTGGGGAATCTTCACAGCGGGAAAAAATCAGCACGCCAGCGGCGATGGCGAGCCTTCGTTTGCGCCAATGCTCACCCCGCAGATTCTTTGACCGCGGACTACGCTGATGACGCGGGAAATGGCAGGAAAGACTCCGGACATCCGCGTGCTCAGCGTGATCCGCGGTTACGCCTTGGCGGCTTTCCCCGTGCAGCGGATTCGGTTTTCCGTGTGATCCGCATACTCCGCGGTTGAATGTCTGTGCTCGGCATGTTCCGACCAATTCGAACAGGCGATCCACCGCGGAATACGCCGACTACGCGGATGATCTCATCCGCGTGCTCGGCGTGGTCCGCGGTCATGACCGAGATCGATCCGCGTGGTCCGCGCGTTCACCGCGGTCTGGATTTTTTCGGCGCGCCACCCACACTCGCCGCCGCCCATGGCCAAGGTTTACTTCTATTACGCGGCGATGAACGCCGGCAAAAGCACCGTGCTGCTGCAGTCGAGCTACAACTACCGCGAGCGCGGCATGCGCACGCTGCTGTTCACGCCGGCCATCGACACGCGCTACGGCCCGGGACGGATCGAATCCCGGATCGGCCTTCACTCGGCCGCCATCTCACTGCGCAGCACCGACAACCTCCTCACGCGCGTCCGCCACGAACACACCGCGCAACCGGTCGCCTGCGTGCTGGTCGACGAAGCGCAGTTCCTGACCAAGGATCAGGTGTGGCAGCTGAGCGACGTCGCCGACACGCTCAACATCCCCGTGCTCTGCTACGGGCTGCGCACCGATTTCCAGGGCAAGCTCTTCCCGGGCAGCGCGGAGTTGCTTGGGCTCGCGGACGACCTGACCGAGCTCAAGACGATCTGCCACTGCGGCCGCAAAGCGACCATGAACCTGCGGGTCGGCGCCGACGGCCGCGCGGTGAAGGAAGGCGCGCAGGTCGAGATCGGCGGCAACGACCGCTACGTCGCGATGTGCCGGCGGCACTTCAAGGAAGCGCTCGCCGGCGCCCGCGTTCACGTTTCGCCCACGGTGGCGGCAACCCAGTTGGATGATAACCCGGTGGCCCATGAAGCCTGAGCGGATGACACGGGGGTCGTCCCTCCCATGGTTGATGCTCGTCGGCGCTCTTTCACTCCAAATTCCCCTCATGGCTTCATCGCATCTGATCTTTCTCGGCACCTACACGCGCAACGGCAGCAAAGGCATCTACTCCGTCCGGCTCGACTCCGAGACCGGCGCGCTGGGCACTCCGATCGTCGCCGCGGAGGCGCCCGATCCCGCGTGGGTCACGCTTTCACCGGACAAGAAATACCTCTACGCGATTCATCCTTCCGCCGGCCAGGCGATCGGGTTTTCCGTCGATGCCGCCAGCGGCGGCTTGCAGGCGCTGCCCGTTGAACCTTCGTCGACCGCGAGTCCGCCGAGCCATCTCGCGGTCGATGCCACGGGTCGCACGCTGCTCGCGGCGAATTACCGCGATGGGTACGTCGCGGCGATGCCGATTCGACCGGACGGCACGCTCGGCCCGCCGCAGAAAATTCCGCACGAAGGCAAGGGCCCGCATCCCACGCGGCAGGAAAAATCGCACGTGCACTCGGTGACGGTTTCACCGGACAACCGGTTCGTCCTCGTGGCTGACCTCGGGCTCGACAGGATCTTCACCTACGCCCTCGACGCAACGAACGCGAAATTGTCAGCGGCCAACCCGCCCTTCGTCGCCACGGATCCCGGCGCCGGCCCGCGTCACTTCAAGTTTGGCGCAGATGGCCGGCACGCCTACGCCATCAACGAACTCGGCAACACGATCGTCGCGTACGATTACGACGTGGCGCGTGGCGCGCTGACCCCGCGACAAACCGTTTCCACGCTGCCGGCGGATTTCCGCGGAGCGAACGCAACCGCCGAGATCCGCGTGCATCCGAATGGCCGGTTCGTCTATGGCTCGAATCGCGGCCACGACAGCATCGCCGTGTTCGCGGTTGATGCGGCGTCCGGCCGGCTGGGCGCCACGCCGATCGAAATCGTCCCGACCGGCGGCAAGACGCCGCGCAACTTTGCGCTCTCGCCCGACGGCAAGTGGCTCGTGTGTGCGCACCAGGACACGCCGCTGCTGACGGTTTTTCGCGTCGATGCCAGGACCGGCCGGCTCGCGCGCACTCCGCACACCGCCGAGGTGCCTGCCTGTGTGTGCGTGCTGTTTCGGGACTGAAGGCCCAACGAGTTGAGTTGTAGGGCGGGGTCTCCCGACCCCGCCGGCAAACTCATCTCGAAACACATCGGCGGGAGGCGGGGTCGGGAGCCCCCGCCCTACAAGACCGGAGGCCTATAAGCGCAACGCGCGCTCTTGGGCCGAGTTAACCGCCCGGCGCGAGAGCGCGACATAACAACTGCTTCTAGCCCGTCGACGCAATCGGTCCCGCCCTAATCGTCGCATGATACAGCATTTCGCTCCGTTGACTCGCTGGCGTGCGCGAGACACCTTGCCCGTCCTCCACATGGTCAGCCCTAATACGCCCGAAACCCCGGGAGGCGCTGCGACTGCTTCCGTTGCGCCCCGATCCATTCACGACGTAGTCATCCGACTCGCCGGCAACTCGCAGGACGGCATCCAGTCCGTCGGCGGCTTCCTCGCCCGGCTCGCCGGCCGCAGCGATCAGGACGTGATGACGTACATGACCATCCCCTCGACGATCTCGGGCGGGCCGTCGATCTTCCAGGTCCGGATGGGCACCGGCGACATCCTCTCGGCCGGCGATCGCGCTGACATGCTCGTGGTGTTCTACCAGCACAGCTACGATGCGCACATCAACTCGCTGCGGCCCGGCGGCGTGCTGGTATACGACACGGATCACGTTAAGCCGAATCCCGACGACAATCGCTTCACCCATGTCGCGATTCCGATCACGTCGGCCACCGTCGAGGCCGTCGGCGGCACGTCGAAGGACAAGGGCAAGAACATTTTCGTCCTCGGACTGATCGCGCGAATCTTCGACCTCGATGTCGAGAAGCTGACGAATCTGATCAAGGAGCGGTTCGGCGGCAAAAACGAGGATGTCGTTCGCAACGCGATGCTGGCCTTCGACGCTGGCTACGCCTGGCCGCAGAACAACCTGCGCGATCTCTTCTATCGGTTCGAGGCGGTCGACCGCATGGGCGCGGTCGTGGTGCCCAGCACGCGGCCGCAGGTCACGATGGACGGCAACATGGCGCTGGCTTACGGGCTCATCGCCGCGGGTGTCCGCCACGGTGCCGGCTATCCCATCACACCGTGGTCCTCGATCATGGAAACGCTGCGGACGGAGCTGCCGAAGTACGGCGGCGTCTTCGTGCAGGCCGAGGATGAGATTGCCGCCATTTCGACGGCGCTCGGATTTTCTTACACCGGCCAGCTCGCCGTCACGGGCAGCTCGGGGCCGGGCCTGTCGCTCAAGATGGAAGCGCTGGGCTGGGCGGTGATGTCGGAGATGCCGCTGATCGTGATCAACGTGCAACGCGGCGGTCCGTCCACGGGCATGCCGACGAACGTCGAGCAGAGCGATCTCATGCAGGCGATTTACGGCAGCCACGGCGACACGCCGCGCGTCGTGCTCGCGCCGAAGAATGTCGAGGATTGCTTCTACATCGCGCTGGAGGCGGCGCGAATCGCCCGCGAGTACTCCACGCCCGTGCTGGTGCTGACGGACATGGGGCTCTCCAGCCGGATCGAGGCGTTCGACGAACCCGAGCTCGCGAAAATCATGGTCGCACCGAAGATCGACCTCGCGGAGCGGCCGGCCGATTTCAAACCGTATCCGCTCGACGCGATCACGCGGCATGCGCCGCCCGGCACGCGGATGGGCTCGGGCAAATATCCGACCGTCACCGGCCTCGAGCACGACGAACTCGGCCATCCGACCGGCAGCCCGAAACTGCACATGCAGATGACCGCGAAGCGCCGCGAGAAAATCAAGGCGCTCGCCGCCTCTCTCCCGCCGCCGGAACTGAACGGCGACAGCGCCGGTGAGGTGCTGCTGGTGACGTGGGGCTCGAACTGGGGTCCCGGCCGCGAAGCCGTCACGCGCGTGCGCGGCGCCGGCGTGAAGGCGGGCCACATGCACATCCGTCACGTGCATCCGCTGCCGAACGGGCTCGAGGAGACGTTTGCCCGCTACCACAAGATCGTGGTCGCCGAACTCAACGACGAAGGCCTGTACGGTTACGGGCAGCTCACGACGATGCTGCGCGCCCGCTACGCCAACCCGAACATCGTGAGCGTCACCAAGACCGACGGCCTCACGTTCAAGGTCAGCGAAATCGTCGCCGGCCTCGCCAAATACGTCGAGAGCGTCGACCTCAACGGCACCGTGGGCGCCGCGGCCCTCAGCCCGCTCGCGAAGAAATAAACTCCCATCGTCCTGCGCGTGAGCCGCCGGCGGCGGGTAAACGCAGGGGCCAAGACCAAAACCATCTTCAAATCATGTCTTCCGTTGCCACTCCCCTCCTCGCTTCAACCGCGCCGGTTGTCCCCGCCACACCCGCGGGCGCGCCGCTCACGAAAAAAGCGCTGACGGCCGATCACCCGACGTGGTGCCCGGGCTGCGGCGATTTCGCCGTGCTGGCCTCGTTCTACCGCGTGCTGGAGAAGCTCAATTACCCGCAGGAAAAAATCGTGACGTTCGCCGGCATCGGCTGCTCATCGCGGTTTCCCTACTTCGTCAACACGCACGGCGGCCACTTCATCCACGGCCGCGCCCTGCCGTTTGCCGCGGGCATCAGCCTCGGCCGCGACGACCTGCACGTCTTCGTGTTCGGCGGTGACGGCGACGGTTTCTCCATCGGCGGCAATCATCTCGTGCACACCGCGCGGAAGAATGTCCGGCTGACGTACGTCATCATGGACAACTCCGTCTACGGCCTGACGAAAAAGCAGACGTCGCCGACGTCGCCGATCGGCTTCAAGACGAAGACCGATCCGACCGGTGCGATCGATCAACCGATCAATCCGATGCGCGCGTTGCTCAACAGCGGCGCCACGTTTGTCGCGCGCAGCCATGCCACGCAGGTGAATCACATGATCGACATGATGCTCCGCGCCTCGAAGCACGACGGCTTCGGCGTGGTGGAAATCCTGTCGGAATGCGTCGAGTTCTACGAAGGCGCGTTCGACGCCGCCAACCCGCGCAAAGGCGGCGCGTGGACGCTGATCGAGGAAAAGAAGCACGACGGCACGCCGGAGGACGAAAAACGTCACGACGTGACCGATGAACTCGCGGCGATGAAGCTGGCCTTGCAGCCCTGGCCCGGCGCGTTCGGCGTCTTCTACGAGAACAAGCAGCGCAAAACCAAGAACGCGCTCGAGGGCGAGCTCATCGCGAAGTCGAAGGAGCGCACCAAGAACGCGAACGACCTCGCCGTGCTGCAATCGACGTTCGCGCGGATGCGGTAAGGCGGGGGCGGAGTTGAGAGTTGAGAGTTGAGAGAATTCAACCCTCTCGATTCGTCGTTAGGAAGCACCCGGTCGCGGCGAGCCGGGTCTCCCTTCGAAATCTCATGCCTGGAGGGACGACCTCTGTGTCGTCCTCCGCTCGGGAAAGGCCGGCACGGCGGCCGGCCCTCCAGTTGAGACCATCGAATGCGGCCGGTATCTCGTCCGCGTCTCTCAACTCTCAACCAATAACTCTCAACCCAGTGCGGTTCCGCCTCACTTGCCCGCCTTCTTCCGTTCGAGCAGCGCCTTGAAGTTCGCCGCAACTTCCTTCGGGTCCTCACTGATCCGGACCCACCAGCGGCCGTTCTTGCGCGTCAGCGCGTCCATATCCATGTCGGACTGGCCGTGCAGCATGATCTGATAGTGAATCTCGGCGTTGTCCGCGTCCGGCGTGCGGATGAAGACAATCGTCAGGTTCGCGTCCTTCAGCACGTCGAACAGCTGAGGATTGCCCATCGTCACCACGCGATTGAGTCCGGCAAAGACATCGACCGGTGACAGCGTCTCGCGGGCCTTGCCGACGGTCCGGCCGAAGAACGCCGCGACCATGTCCTGAATCTCCTTGTCCTGGTGGCTTTGCGCCTGGAGGAACAGCGGCAGCAGTTCCTTCTTCGCATCGTCGAGGTCGCTCGGCAGCACGTCGGTCGCGGCCTTGGCGAAGTCTTTCTTGGAATACGCGCCCCAGTACCGCTGGAACACGTCTTCGATTGGTTTGGAGTTCGCAGCCAGCGCGGTAGTGGCGACCACGAGGCCGAGGGCGAGGGAGAGCGCTTTGTGCATGGGAGGGCGAACTGGCAGACATGAACAAACCGCCGGGCGGTGGGAAGAAAGATCTGGCGCAGGGCGGGACCAAGCTGGGAACAAAAGGGAACGAATCAACGGGCCGGTTTCTTCGCGCCCTTCGCGCCCTTCTGTTCAATCCATTCCACAAAAGGACGCGAAGGCCACGAAGGTCGCAACCGAGGTCCCTCGCGCGCCGCCTTCGTTTCCTTTGTTGCCTTCTGTTCAAAGATTGCAGCAGCGGACCACAGCCGCGCCCATCGGTGGTTTTTTGAACGGGAGCCGAGCAACGCTAATAGCGGCCAGCCGCTGCCTGCGCAGATTCGCAACAAACGATGAACGACTGCCAAAATGCGCGGAGCAAGACATGCGCAGTGGGCCTAGATTGGCGGCGTCACTCTAAAGCCCAGTTCGCACCCTCCTCATCTCACCACCTCTTCCCCCATGGCTAACTTCGCCGACCGCCTCCCGGACAACGCTCCCGGCCCGTATTACGTCGATTCGACTTGTATCGATTGCGACCAATGCCGGGTGATTGCGCCGGAGTTCTTCGCACGCAAGGACGACACCGGATTGTCCTACGTGCAACGCCAGCCAGCCTCCGCCGATGAAGTCGGACGGGTGGAGGAAGCCATCGCGGCTTGCGCCACCAGTTCGATCGGCAACGACGGGGTCTCCTGAGCGTGAACGATCTCATCATCGGCATGGCCGGCTCCGGCGGGGACGGCATCGTCTCCGCTGGCGAATCACTCATCAGCGCGCTCTCGGTCGAAGGCTACTTCGCCATCCTGACGAAGAGCTTCGGTTCGCAGATTCGCGGGGGTGAATCCTCCTGCCGGTTGCGAGTAGCGACATCCCCGGTGCTCAACCCCGGCGGCACGCTCGACGTGGCCGTGGTACTGAACTGGGAGGATTTCCTGCGATTCGGCGGCGAACTACCCGTGGGGGATCGCACAATTGTCATCTACGAGCGGAAGACGAAATTCACGCCAGACACGGTGCCGCTGGGCGGCGTCCATCCGGCGGCGATTCTCGCAGTACCGTTCGAGGAAATGGCGATGAAGTCCGCCGGCGCGTTGCTGGCGAAGAACAATGTTGTCCTCGGGCTGCTCGCCGCGTGGTTCGGTTTGCCGCGCACGAGCATCCTCGAGGGCATCCGGAAGAAATTCGCCAAGAAGGGCGAAGCCGTCCTCGCCGGCAACGAGCGGGCCTTCGCCGCGGGCGTCGAATACGCCCTGCAGAACCCAATCCCAGCCGCGCGCGTGCTCGCCGCGGCGCGTCCGCCGACCGGCAAGGTGCTGCTGACCGACGGCAACGAACTCTGCGCCCGCGCGGCGCTGTTCGCCGGCTGCAAATTCTTCGGTGGCTACCCGATTACTCCGGCGACGGAGATCATGCAGCACCTGCAGCGCGACATCTGGAAGCACGGCGGCTCGCTGCTGCAGGCCGAGGACGAGATCGCCGGCGCCGGCGCCGCCGTCGGTGCGTCGTTTGCCGGGGTCAAGGCCATGACCGCCACCTCGGGTCCCGGCTTCTCGCTCAAGGCCGAGATGCTCGGGCTCGCGAGCGTGACCGAGCTGCCGCTCGTGTGCGTGAACGTGCAGCGCGGCGGCCCGTCGACCGGCATGCCGACCAAGCGCGAACAGTCCGATTTGTTTGCCGCGGTCTTCTCCGCGCATGGCGACACCGTGCGGCCCGTGCTCGCGCCGATCTCGGTGGCCGACACGTTTGGCATCACCGTCGAGGCGTTCAACATCGCCGAGGAGTACCAGACGCCGGTCATCGTGCTTTCCGACCAGGAACTCGCGCAGCGGAAGGAAATCGTGCCGCCGATCGACACGACCCAGTTCCGGGTCGTCGAGCGCCAGAAGCCGGCCGGCGACGAACTGACCGACTACCAGCGGTTCCGCCTCACCGAGTCGGGCATCAGTCCGCTCAGCCATCCCGGCATGCAGGGTGGCAACTATCTGGCCGCCGGCATCGAGCACGACGAATCCGGCGCGCCGACCGCCAACGGCGAAATCCACGCCCGGATGAACGACAAGCGGCTGCACAAATTCGCGCCGCTGCAGGATCGGCGCGACTTGTTTTTCACCGAGGGCGAACCCGATGCAACCATCGGGCTGATCAGCTGGGGCAGTGTCGCCGGCATCGCGCTCGAGGCGCTGCGCCGCGTGCGCGCCGAGGGCATCGAGATCAAGCTCCTCGTGCCGAAACTGCTCTACCCCATTCCGGAGCAGATTTACCGCGAGTTCTTCAAGACGCTCACGCGCTGCTATGTGATCGAGCAATCGCACCAGGGCCAGCTCCACCGGCTGATCCGCATGTGGACGGACGTGCCGCGCGAATTCAACGTGCTCGCCAAGAGCGGCGCGAACCCGATTTCGCCCGACGAGATTGTCGACCGCATCCGCGCGATGTGCCGGCCACTCTCCCCCGGTCACCGCGGCAACGCCGCCCGTTCCGACTTCACTCGCATACCATGATTTCCCCCTGTGAAAACGCCGGCGTGAAACCCGCGCCGCTCACCTCGAAGGATTTTCGCAGCGACCTCAAACCGATCTGGTGTCCGGGCTGCGGCGACTTCGGCGTCGTGACCGCCTTGTACCGTGCCCTCGCCGCCATCGGCCGGCCGCCGCATGAAATCGCCTTCGTCTCCGGCATCGGCTGCTCGAGCCGGATCCCCGGTTACACGACGGCGTACGGCTTCAACACCGTCCACGGCCGGGCGCTGCCCATCGCGCAGGGCATCAAGATGGCCAAACCCGGCCTGCTGGTCCTCGCCGCGGGTGGCGACGGCGACGGCTTCTCGATCGGCGGCGGCCACGTGCCGCATGCGATTCGGCGCAATCCCGACATCACGTACATCGTGATGGACAACCAGGTGTACGGCCTGACCAAGGGCCAGGTGTCACCTACCTCCGCCCGCGGCACGAAGACCCCGACGTCGGTCTACGGCAGCCTCGAGGAACCGGTGAATCCCCTGCTCTACGTGCTCGCCTATGGCTGCGGCTTCGTCGCGCAAGGCGTGCCGGCCGACATGGACGGGCTCACCAAGATGCTCGAGGAGGCGATTCGGTATCCAGGATTCTCGTTCGTGAACATCCAGTCGCCCTGCGTGAGCTTCGGCGATCCGGAGAATCAGGCGAAGGTCCAGAAGACGAAGATGCAGAAACTCTCGGATCTCGGTCACGACCCGACCAACCGGTTGCGCGCGATGGAACTCGCGCAGCAATACGGCACGGCGCTGCACACGGGCGTGTACTATCGGAACCCCAATCCGCCGCCAACGTACGATAGCCTGATCACGCAATTGCAGGCGGAGGTCTCCGCGCCGAAAGCGTAGGCACGAGCAACCCTTTGTTCTAGTGGGAGGGCCGGCGTTCGCGCCGGCCCTTTTTTGTTTCCAAGGTGGGGCCCGTTCTCCGAACGGGCCTCGTCAGGACCTCATTTGATTTGTAATGTAGGGCGGGGGCTCCCGACCCCGCCGCCATGACAGGAAACAAAACGCGGGGGGAGGAGACCCCCCCCCCCATTCAGGCCGGTCTCGCCGCCGTCACCCAAACCCAGAGCTTCGGCCTGGCGCCGGGG
>Ga0082335_1001919_pt1 | contig 41221 bp, 37 predicted proteins | sample Subgrocontami58m_FD_72375 | JGI IMG/M metagenome (GOLD analysis project Ga0082335, IMG submission 72375) | Subsurface groundwater microbial communities from S. Glens Falls, New York, USA - GMW37 contaminated, 5.8 m (SPADES assembly) (version 2) ...
CCCTCGCCGCCCCCCCCCCCGCTCCCCCCGGGGCCCCCCCCCCCGCGGGCCGCTCCCACTCCGCGCCCGGGGAGGGGGAGGGGCCGAGCCTGATCGACGAGAAGCGCGCGGAGCACACGAGACTCGCGGAGCACCATCTGCTGAAGGCGATCGAGCTGGACGGCACCTTCCCGCCGGCGCACTACCTGCTCGGGGTCTACCTCCGCCGCCACGGGAAGCTGAAGCAGGCGCTCTCGATCTGGAGGCGCTATCTCGAGCTGGCGCCGTCGGGGGCGCACGCGGCGGCGGCGCACGAGGCGGCCTCGCAGGTGGAGGAGGCGGACTATCTTCGCGGGGTTTTCCAGGTCGGGAAGGACGCCGTCGAGGCGGGGCAGAACACGGAGGCGCTCCGCCGCCTGAAGGAGGTCGTCGGTCGCGTCAGCGACTGGGGGAACGCGTGGCACTGGTACGGCGCGGCCCTGCACAAGGCGAAGAAGCATGCTGAGTCGAGGGCGGCGTCCGAGAAGGCGGTGCGGTTCGCGCCGGGCGACCCGGACGCGGTGAACGGGCTCGGGGAGTGCTTCCTGCGCGAGAAGGAGTGGGACGCCGCGGAGTCCTGCTTCCGCCGCGCGCTCGACCTGCGGGAGAACGAGCCCTACTTCATGGTGAACCTGGGGCGGGTTTACCTCGGTCGCGGCGACAAGGAGCGCGCTGCGTTCCACATCCGCATGGCGTCGAAGCTCGCGCCGCCGGACGACCCGGTGGTGAAGGAAGCGCTCGCCGCCGTCGAGAAGAAGTAGGTCCTTTGACCTGCGGCGCGCGTGCAGCGGCCCGGCGGCGTTGACGGGGCATCCCACGCCACGTATACTCGAAACGCACACCTTTGGACGCCAGGACAGATGAGCGAAGCCGCCCCGATTGCCTCCATGAAGCGCATCCGGGAGCAGGTCGAGGCGTACTCGGGAGCCGTGTCCGACGAGTCGTGGAAGAAGGACCACGAGGAGGCGATGGGCTGCTTCCACCTCGAGGCCTACATTAGCCAGGGGATCCACATCTTCGAGATGATCCTCGACATGGACACCCGCTGGCAGAACCTGGTCTTCTTCAAGAAGGTCCAGGACAGCACGGAGGTCGCTGACGCGATCCGCACGATGTTCTCGGCCTGGACCCGCCCCTGTCCCTGGGTGGAGCAGCGCACTCGCGAGTTCGAGGCGTTGGGGTACAGGGTCGAGGGGGCCGAGGCCTTCCGGAAGCACCGGAGCCACGTCAACGCGATCCTGGGCGGCCTTCCGACGACGTGGCGCGGACATCGGATCCGCACGGAGTCCGAACTCGCCCAGATCGATTTCCCCTATCCGCCGAGCCGACGATCGCCTGCTGTCGTGCGGGATCGGAGCATCCGTCGAGTGCGCGGATGATCGCCCCCGCGTTGGCGTGGCACGTCCTCGCCGTCGCGGGGAACTCGGCGTGGAGTTGCGTCGTCCTGTAGTCCGCGTCGTTCCGATGCGTTCTTAGATCGTGAAGCTTGGACCCGGCGGCCGCGATCCCGACGTCGCCCGAGTACGAGAGCAGCGTGTCTACGTGGCCGTGCACACGGTCGCTCTTCGGTGGCGGGAATCCCAGGCGCGTGAGGAAGTCCCTCGCGACCAGGAAGGCAGCGTAGTAGGCGCGACTCGTCGCGGAACGCACCGAGGCGGCGTCCGCCCTCGCCGCAAGCTTGCCCGCCAGATCAAGGAAGTCGCGCGGGTCCACGCGTCACTCTACGTGATAGCAGAGGCGGATCAGTGGCTGCATCTCGGGCGGGACTGCGTCCACAAACCGGGCCGTGTACCGGTCGTACTCGGAGATGAACTCCTCGACCGACGACCGGACCCAGACATCGATCGCGATCCAGCAGTCCTCTTCTTCCGGATCGTGGATCACCCGCAGGCCCCAGCGATCCGCGCGCGAGAACTGCTCCATCGCCAACTCGAGGGCTTTCTGCAGAGCGCCTCGAATCGCATGCCGTCCGGTGAATTCGGAGACATCGGCCCATTCGGTTCCATCCGGTTCAAGCCGAAGCTTCCGCGGCGTGGCCTTCGATGGGAACGCGGCTCCCGACGCAAGCAGCCGCCCGTGCTTGCCGCAGGGGCGCTCCAGATCCAGCGCAATCGTGCCCTCGCCGCCCATCAGACCTGCCCGCAAAGCGAATGGAGGGAGAGTGACTCGCGAAATTCCGCCAGGATCGGCAGCATCCGCTCCGATCCACGCAGCGACATCCGCCCGCCCTCCTCCTCGACGAACCCTCCGGCGACCTTCGTGTCCACGCTGAGGACGACCGGTTCGTCCGCGGGGTCGAGGTGCAAACCGATGCAAAGGATGCCGCGGGTCCGCTCCATCCATGACCCGAGCCGCGTCGCCGACTCCTCTGGGACGCCCACCGAATCGATGTAGTACCGCACCAGGTCGCGCCGATCCGCAAACTCCGGCAACTCTAGGACGAAAAACCGCCCAGGGGCCTCCCAGGCACGCCCCGCCACGAGTTGACCGCGGGTGAACGACACGCCCGGATGCTGAATCGGGGAGACGACGCCCTCTTGCCAGCGAAGTGCGGCTTGGATTTGCTCCGACCCGTCAATGCGCTCGAAGATCGTGGCGCGGTATCTCGAGTCGGAAGCGTAGCACTCCTGCATCACGCGGCGGAGGAGGCGTTCCGACTCCTGCAGCAGGGAGGGATTCAAGCAGACCTCGTAGAGCACGACAGGAGGTCGAGCGAACGCATCCTACGCCCCCCGCCGGCCGGGCGTCAAGCGAGCGGCAACCGGACCCCATTGCCCATTCCGCGATCATCGGCCAGCCACACGGCTCAACGTGAATCGACGAAGGAGCGCGTTGCTCCGTGCCGAGCGGGGAAGGCATGCAGGCAGTTCGTCCTGCGCTGGTCCAAGACGATGGCGGGGTAGGATGAGCCGAGCTCGACCGACCGTCCTACCGCGAGACCTCGCGGACGATCTCCTCGAAGGGGAAGTTCTTCCCCGGGCACTCCGTCCCCCCTGCAAGCAGGCCTTGCCTGTCCCTCACGTCCTTGTGCCGGACGATCTCCGTCGAGGGGATCTCGCACCGCTCCATGAGCCACCGCAGGAGCGCCCGCAGGCTCTCCCGCTGCGCGGGCGTCGGGCAGGCTGAGCCCGCCTGCGGGCAGGCAGGTCCTCCCTGCGGGCCGGTCTCCTCGAAGTTCCCGACGAGACAGATCCCGATCCCGTACTGGTTGTACTCCGGGTTCCCTGCGTGCGCGCCGTGGATCTGGTCCGTCCAGCGGTAGCCGACCTCGATCTCCCCGTCCCCGCTGCCGTTCCCGTTCCCGATGACGAAGTGATAGGCGAGGCCGTCCCACCCTCGCTCGTTCTTGTGGAAGCGGTGGAACTCCAGCGCGCTGCCGTGCGCCGACGCGCTGTGATGCAGCACGATGTGCTTCCAGTGGCGGAGCTGCGGTCGGTCGAGGCGGTCCTCGAGGGCGAGGAGCGCGGGGTGCATCGGAGGCGCGGTGTGGCAGGAGGCCAGGGCGAGGAGCACGAGCGGCAGGAGGCGCCGCACGGCTACGGGCGGTGCTTGCCGAGGATGATCGTCGAGTTGTGCCCGCCGAACCCGAGCGAGTTCGAGAGCGCGATGTTCACCTCGACCTTCCGCGCCCCCGTCGTGACGTAGTCGAGGTCGCACTCGGGGTCGGGGGTGTCGCGGTTGATCGTCGGGTGGACGATGCCGTGGTGGATCGAGAGGGTCGTGACGACCGCCTCCGCGCCGCCGGCGCCCCCGAGGAGGTGGCCGATCATCGACTTCGTCGAGTTCACCGGGATCCGCTTCGCGAAATCCCCGAAGACCTTCTTGATCGCGAGCGTTTCGATCTTGTCGTTCATCGGCGTCGAGGTGCCGTGCGCGTTGATGTAGGAGACCTGCTCCGCGTGGACCCCCGCATCCATGAGCGCCCTGTTGAACGCGAGCACCGCGCCCCCGCCGTCCTCGTCGGGAGCGGTGAGGTGGAAGGCGTCCGCGCTCTGGCCGAAGCCGAGCACCTCGGCGAGGATCTTCGCCCCGCGACGCGTCGCGTGCTCCAGCGTCTCGAACACCAGCACGCCCGACCCCTCGCCGATGACGAACCCGTCGCGGTCCTTGTCGAACGGCCGGCTCGCTTTCTCCGGGGCGTCGTTCCGGGTGGAGAGGGCCTTGAGCGAGGCGAACCCCGCCACCGCGCTCGGCGTGATGGTCGCCTCCGTCCCCCCTGTGATGATGAGGTCGGCGTCGCCGTACTGGATCGTGCGGAGCGCCGTGCCGATCGCGTGGTTCGCGGAGGCGCACGCGGAGGCGGTCGAGAAGTTCGGACCGCGCAGGCCGTATCGCATGGAGATGTGGCCCGGGGCCGCGTTCATCATCAGCTTCGGGATGTAGAACGGCGAGACCCGGGAGGGGCCCTTGTCGAAGAGGCGCTTGAGCTGCGCTTCGATCTCGATGAGGCCGCCGAGGCCGGAGCCGAGGATCACGCCGCAGCGGTCGCGGTCGAGCTTCGAGAAGTCGAGCCCGGCGTCCTCGACCGCCTGGGAGGCGGCCGCCATCGCGATCTGCGCGAAGCGGTCCATCCGCTTCGCCTCGCGCTCGTCGATGAAGTCGCCGGGGTTGAAATTCGGGACCTCGGCGGCGAAGGTGACGTCGTATCCGGTCGTGTCGAACGTGGTGATCCGGCGGGCCCCGCTTTTCCCCGCGAGGAGAGCGGGCCACGACTCCGTCGTGCGGGAGCCGAGCGCGCAGACGAGGCCAACGCCGGTGACGACGACGCGGGTCTTGCTCATCGCCTCCTCGCCGCTACTTGGGGGGGGACTTCTCGATGTACCGGACGGCGTCGCCGACCGTCTGGATCTTCTCCGCGTCCTCGTCGGGGATGTTCAGGTCGAACGCGTCCTCGATCGCCATCACCAACTCGACCGTGTCGAGGGAGTCGGCGCCCAGGTCGTTCACGAACGATGTCTCGAGCGTCACCTTCTCCTTGGCGACGCCGAGCTGCTTGCAGACGATCTCGACGACCTTGTCCTGGATCTCCTGGGTGCTCGGCATCCGGTGTTCCTCCAATCGGGACCGCCCTGAGAGCGTGGTATTATAGGCGAGGAGCCTCCCGGCGCAAGCCGGATGTTCGGCTAGGAGCTCACCTCGATCAGCACCCCCCCGGTTTCCTTCGGGGGCAGGAAATTCACCTGGTGTCCCCCCGCGCCGGCCTTGGGCGAGGGATACACGGGCGAGAGCCCCTTCCCCTTCAGTTCCGCCGTTGCCGCGGCCGCGTCGGGCACCGCAAGGCAGACGTGGTGGACCCCTTCGCCGCGCTTCTCCAGGAACCGCGTGACCGCTTCCTCTCCGGGGAGGGGGCAGAGGAGCTCAATCCGCGTCTCGCCGACCCGCAGTTTCGCGACGCGGACCTTCATCTCGGGGACGTCCTCGATCCCCTCGAGCGGGAGGCCAAGGCGATCACGCCAGAAGGAGAGGGCCTTCTCGAGGTCCTGGACCGCGATGCCGATGTGGTCCACGCGACGAGCGTCCATGGGTGGAATCCTCAATTTTCAACCTGCAACATCAACCGCATTCGAGCTGCACTTCAACACCAATCTCGAGTTGCAACAGTCGTTGACGGTTGAGAGTTGAAAGTTGAGGTTCGTCACGTCGTCCGCCCCAGCGTCCGTCGATGCTCGCCAAAGACCGCGCGCAGGGCGTCCGAGACCTCGCCGAGCGTCGCGCGCGCCTCGATCGCCTCCACGATGGGGGGGAGGAGGTTCCCGGCGCCTCGCGCCGTCTCCGTCAGCCGCGCGAGGGCCGCCTGGCACCTCGCCGCGTCTCGCGTGCGGCGCCACTCCACGAGCCCCGCCGTGCGACGCTCGCGCAGCGTGGGGTCGATGCGCGTCACCTCAGCGTGGCCCGCCTCCTCCTCCGCGTGCACGTTCACCCCGACGACCTGATCGCGTCCCTCGTCCAGCCGCTTCTGCGACTCGTAGGCGCTCTTCTCGATCTCCCCCTGCGGGTACTTCGCCTCGATCGCCGCGACCGCCCCGCCGAGGGCATCGATCCGGTCGATGTACGCCTGCGCCCGCCGCTCCAGCTCGTCCGTCAGGCGCTCCACGAAGTACGCCCCGCCGAACGGATCGACCACGTCCGCCGCCCCCGACTCGTACCCGACGATCTGCTGCGTGCGGAGCGCGAGCTTCGACGCCGCCTGCGTCGGAAGGCCGAGCGCCTCGTCGCGCGAGTTCGTGTGGAGCGACTGCGTGCCCCCCAGGACCGCGGAGAGCGCCTGCAGCGCAACGCGCACGACGTTGTTGTCGGGCTGCTGCGCCGTGAGCGTCGATCCCGCCGTCTGCGTGTGGAATCGGAGCATCTGCGCCCGGGGGTCGGTCGCCCGGAACCGCTCGCGCATGATCCGCGCCCACATCCGCCTCGCCGCCCGGTACTTCGCCACCTCCTCCAGGATCTGGTTGTGCGCGTTGAAGAAGAAGGAGATCCGCTGCCCGACCGCGTTCACGTCGAGGCCCCGACGGACCGCCTCGGCAACGTACGCGACCCCGTCCGCGAGAGTGAACCCCAGCTCCTGCGCCGCCGTCGCCCCGGCCTCGCGGATGTGGTACCCCGAGACCGAGATGAAGTTCCATTTCGGCAGGTGCGCAAGACAATGCTCGAAGATGTCGATCGAGAGGCGCAGCGACGGGGCGGGGGGATAGATGTAGGTCCCCCTCGCGATGTATTCCTTCAGGATGTCGTTCTGGACCGTGCCTGAGAGCTTCGCCAGCGGCGTCCCGCGCTCCTTCGCGATCGCGACGACGAGCGCGAGGAGGATCGGCGCCGTCGCGTTGATCGTCATCGAGATGCTGACCTGGTCTAGCGGGATGCCGTCGAGCAGCGTCCGCATGTCGTCGAGAGAGCTGATCGCCACCCCGACCTTGCCGACCTCCCCCTCCGCCATCGCGTGGTCGCTGTCGTACCCCATCTGTGTCGGCAAGTCGAAGGCCACGCTCAGCCCCGTCTGCCCCTGCGAAAGGAGATAGTGGTACCGTCGGTTCGTCTCCGCGGCGTCCGCGAACCCCGCGTACTGCCGCATCGTCCAGAGGCGCCCACGGTACATCGTCGGGTGGACGCCTCGTGTGAAGGGGAACTCGCCGGGCATCCCGAGCCGCGCCGCCGGATCGAACGACGGATCGGGACCGCACACGGGATCGAGGGGGATCCCGCTGGAGGTCTCGAACCGTGCCTTCCGCTCCGGCTCGGGCATGCGGGACTCCCTATGAAGATCGGCGGCGGGCGTTTCCGTTCTTCCGGACGTACTCGACCGAGAGGACCTTCTCGGGCTCGAACAGCAACGGGAACTGCGGGTCGCGAGCAACACCGCACAAGACGTCGCTGAGCATCATCACTTCGGGGTGTTCGACCCTCACCTTGGTCCCGTCGTCCAGGGTCAAGACGAGGGGCCGAAAGGGGGTGCGGTACACCAGTCGACGAAGAGTGTCGGCATTCATGTGATGCCTCCTTCCTTGGATTCTAGCCTGTGAAGCGACCCGGTCAAGGCGGATTGGGGTTCATGCTGTGAGGGCGACGAGCGCCGCGCCGCGCTCCACGGCCGCCCCCGCGACCGCCGCGATCGAGGCGACCTTCCCGTCCCGCGGCGCGCCGATCTCATTCTCCAGCTTCATCGCCGCGAGCACCAGCAGACATTGCCCCTTTTTCACCTCGTCCCCCGCCTTCACCTTCACCGCCACGACGAGGCCCGGGATCGGCGCGCGGACGACCGTCTCCCCGTCCTGGGCCGCCGCGGCGCGTTGCACCTTGCGCAGGTGCTCGAACCGCCCATCGCGCACCCGCACCGCGTAGGTGACCCCGTCGAGGAGGACCTCGTACCCGTCGTCGACCCGCCGCCAGCCGAACGAGAGGCGCCGGTCGTCGAGGATCGCGCATCGCACGCTGCGGCGGAAGGCGTCCAGGCGCACCTCGTGCCACCGCGTCCCGTCGTGGACGCGCAGCGCGTCCCCCGCCTCCTCGACCTGGAAGACGCGGTCCTCGCCGGCGACGTCGACGGTGAACTTCATCGCTCCCTCCGCCCCTCGCGGAGCGCCGCGGAGAGCCACGGCGGCGCCGACGCGCCGTTCCCGTTCGCGCGGGGCGCCTCGCTCTTCCGCCGGGCGTACTCGAGCGCGCAGGCGAGGACCGCCGCCTCCACCTCGTGCGCCCGCTTTTTCCCGTCCGCCGAGAAGTGCTCCTCGACGAACCGCGTGTGGAGGTCTCCGAACACGAACGCGGGCTGCTCGAGCGCCTGCAGGTGAAACGGGATCGTGGTCTGCACGCCGACGATCGTGTACTCGCGAAGGGCGCGGAGGAGCCTCGCGGTCGCCTCCTTCCGCGTCTCGCCCCAGGCGATCAGCTTCGCGATGAGCGAGTCGTAGTGCATCTCGACGCGGTCGCCGACGGTCACGCCCGTGTCGAGGCGGATCCCCGGGCCGCTCGGCTCCACGAGCCCGACGATTTGCCCCGTCGACGGGATGAACCCCCCGAACGGGTCCTCCGCGCAGATGCGGCACTCGATCGCGTGGCCGCGCGCGCGGATGTCCCCCTGCGCAAACGGCAGCGCCTCCCCCTGCGCGATGGTGATCTGCAGCTTCACGAGGTCGAGCCCCGTGACCATCTCGGTGACGGGGTGCTCGACCTGCAGCCGCGTGTTCACCTCGAGGAAGTAGAAGTTGCGGTCGGGGTCGACGAGGAACTCGACCGTCCCCGCGTTCACGTACCCCACGACCTTGGCGACGCGAAGGGCGGCCTCGCCGAGCCGCGCACGCAGGGCGTCGTCGACGAACGTGGAGGGACTCTCCTCGATCAGCTTCTGGTGCCTCCGCTGGATCGAGCACTCGCGCTCGCCGAGGTGCACCTGCCGCCCCTTCGAGTCGCCGAGGATCTGCACCTCGATGTGGCGCGGCCGCTGGAGGTACTTCTCGAGGAAGACGGTCCCTTCGCCGAAGGCGCTCCTCGCTTCTGAGGAGGCCTCGCGGAGCGACTTCGCGAGGTCCTCGAGGCGCGTGACGACCCGGATCCCCTTTCCGCCGCCGCCGGCCGCGGCCTTGATCAGGAGGGGAAAGCCGATCCGCTTCGCCTCCGCGCGGAGGTCGTCGTCGGGCGACACGGGCCCCAGCGTCCCCGGCACGGTCGGGATCCCCTCCTTCGCCATGACCTGCCTCGCGACGACCTTGTGCCCCGCGAGGCGGATCGTCTCGCTCCGCGGCCCGACGAACGCGATGCCCGCCTGTTCGCACGCCTTCGCGAAGTCGGCGTTCTCGGAGAGGAAGCCGTAGCCCGGGTGGATCGCGTCGGCCTTCGCCTTCTTCGCGACCTCGAGGATCCGCGCGGCGTTGAGGTAGCTCTCGCGGGGCGCCGCGGGGCCGAGCAGGTGCGCCTCGTCCGCCATCGCGACGTGCCGCGACCACTCGTCGGGCGCGCTGTAGACCGCGACGGCGCGGATCCCCAGCTCCCGGCAGGCGCGGATGACGCGGACGGCGATCTCGCCGCGGTTCGCGACGAGCACGGTCTTGAACGGCTTCGGCACGCGGCTACTTCGTCGTGAAGGACCAGGTCTTGTCGAAGGGGACTCCGCCCATCTTGCACGTCACGTGCGCCGTGTACTTCGTGCCCGACTTGAGCGGGTGGGCCGGGATCATCGCGATCGTGTTGAGCTGGTAGATCTCGTGCGCGGGCTTCTCGGGGGTCGAGAGGTGGACGTCGACGGGGTTCCCGTCGCCGTCGGCGAGCGTCGCCGTGGCCTCGGTGACCTTGAACGAGCGGTCGTACTGCGTGAGGGTGACAGGGTACCCCGCGGGGCGCGAGGCGTCGCTCGGGATCGGGTCGGGGCTCTCGCTGCCGAAGCGCGTCGGGACGTCCGTCTGGTCGGGGACCGGGTAGGCGATCACGCGCTCGACGTCGACCTGGCCGACGATCCCCTGCGTGAGGTCGATGACGGTGATGTGGCCGCCGTCGGCCTGGCCGACGCCGATCTTCCCGAGCGACGGGCGGAGGATCGGGATGCGATGGAACAGCTCGCTCATCAGTTCCTCGACCGCTTCCGTGGGCGGGCCCCACTCGATGTCGGAGGCCTGCCCTGCGGCCTTCCCCTCGAGCGTGTAGCCGGGGTCGCCTTCCTTCTCGTCGTGGGCGCCGAGCCCCCAGGGTACGTGGTTCACGAAGAGGTAGCTCGCGTGCGCCGCGGCGCCCTTCGAGAGGTCGTCGTCCATCGCGACCTCGTCGAGCCCCGCGAGCTTGCGGTAGAAGTTGACCCGCTCCCACGCCTGGGCGGGGGAGTAGACCGGCGGGGCGACCTTCCCGCCCTTCTTCGGCGGGGCGTCGGGAGGGTCCTTCGGCGCGGGGTTCGCAGCCGGCGCCCCCGCGCCGCCCGCCTGCGCCTCGAGGGCGCTTGCGAGGTCGTCGAGGCCGGCGTCCTTCGCCTGCTTCGCGAGCTCCCCGTAGGCCTTGCCGGCCGATTCGAGGAGCGCCTTCTTGCGCTTGTCGTACTCCTGGCGGTCGGCGGGGTCCGCGGCTCGGGCGGCGCCCCGCCCGCCTCCCCCTCGTCCGCCCCGGCGGAGCTGGAGGAGGTCGCGCTCCTTCGCCCACTTGTCGTTCGAGCCGACGAGGGCGAGGGCGGCGGTGTACTCGTTCTCCGCCTCCTGGAGGAGCCCCTTGTTCGCGCACCAGTCGGCGAGCGCGGCGCGTCCCTTCGCGAGCTCGGAGTCGACGCCTTTCTTTTTCGCCTCGATCGACTTTCGCTTCGCGTCCTTGTCGTCGGCGAGGAGGACGACGGCGCAGATGAGCAGGAAGGGGATGATGCGGCGCATGGGCGACTCCCCGAGTGGAAGCGGTGAGGCTAGCACCCCGGGGAAGGCGGCGCAAGCGTGGTTGCGTAACTGCCGTAGGACCGCTCTCGCGATGAAGCGCCTCGCGCGCTCTGTCGCCCGCTTCGCGGGCTGCGCTTGCGCCTCGGGCCGTGTTCCCGTGGGCTTGCGCCCACGGCTAATATCTGCCGCGCGCTTCGCGCGCTGGCCTGAAGCCCGCGCAGGGGGCGACAGCGAATGTCCGCGTGCGCCAGCCCGCGGAGGTTCGATGCGCGAACGAGGTGGCAGCCCGCGAAGCGGGAGGAAGCGAGTAGCTGCGGGTGCCAGCCCTTGGAGGTTCGATGCCGAACGAGGAGGCAGCCCGCGAAGCGGGCGGTAGGGGGTAGCCTGCGGCGTCAGCCGCAGGTCTACGGCCGACGACGGAAAGACCGAGCCCGCGAAGCGGGCGTCAGAGCAGTGCAGGATAGCTCACGCGCTCCGCGTCACTTGCTGGGGGTAAGGACGTCGCGCGTGGTCGATCGAACGCCTTGAACCGTGAACGCGTCCGCGCCGCGCATGCCGCGGGCCGCGCAGCGCAGCAGCCCGAGGAAGAGGTGCGCCGTGCCGACGTGCTCCAGGCCCATCTGCTCCGCCTCCTCCCAGGCGGTCGTCAGGGCTCGTGCGACTGACTCGTGAAACGGCCGCGGGCGTGGCGGCGGCGCGGCATCTTCGCAGGCCGCCTTCGCCCAGACGCGCAAGGGGACCGGGCTCACCGCCAGGCGACGGAAGACGTGGTCGAGGACTCCTCCCTTCTGCTCCTCGAGCGCCGTGAGGAGCTGCCCCGGACCGACCGCGGGCCAGCTCGGCCCCGTGACGAGGCGTGCGGCCTGCGCAAGGACCGCGCGGGCCCGCGACGTCATCGGCGGGTAGATCGCGCGCTCCGTCCCGTCCGGCGTCGTCGTCGCCGCGAGGACCTCCTTCCGCAGGCGGCTCGGCACGACGCCGAGATCGCGCAGCACGCGGGACGCGGTCCCCTTCCGCTGCCAGTAGAGCGCGAGGAGGAGATGCCCCGTTCCGACCCGCTCGTGCGCGAGGTGCCGCGCCTCCAGCCGCGCGAGGTGGATCGCCCGCTCGGCGTGGGGCGTCAGGGGAAGGTTGGCATCGGTGCACCCGCCCAAGGAGAGGGCGTTCGCCTCCGCGAGCCGCGCCGCGGAGACGCCGAGCGCATCGAGCGCGCGGATCGCTGCGCAGTGCGAGTCCTGCGCAAGCGCGGCGAGGAGGTGCTCCGTGCCGACGTGGTCGGCGCCGAGGCGGTGGGCCTCCTCGCGTGCCCGCGTGAGCGCGCGGTCGAGCTCCTCCTCATGCCGTCCGCTCGCGCGGGCCGCGGAGAGCGTCGCGGTGGCGTCCTCGAGCACGGTCTGCACGTCGGACCCCGCGAGGTCGGCCAGCTCGTGAGCCAGCTCCGTCGCGGGGACGTGGAATCGCTCCAGGATCGTCGGGAGGCAGACATCGCTGCCGTCCAGCATCTCGCATAGCATGTCGACCCGGGATGCGCGCTCGGCGCCTGCCAGGCCCGGCCGGATCGCGGTGCGGTGAAGAAACCGCAGTGCCGTGGCCCCGACCCTGCTCGGACCGATCGGGACGCCAGGGTCGTCGGGAGCGATCCACCGTTCCGCCTCTTCGCGCACATCCGCGGGGTCCAGATCCACTGCACGGAGGGCCACCCAGGCGATGCCCTCCTCGACGCTGAGCAGGGCGACGAGGATGTGATGCGGCTGCACCGACGCGTACCCCTGCCGGGCGGCCTCCTCGGAGGCGCGCGCGAGGACGGCCTGGGCGCCATCGTCCAAGAAAGCCGTGAGGTGCTCCGCCTCACGCGGGATGAAGGGCGCTGGGGCGGGGGTCCGGAGCGGCCGGCCGCGAAGCAGTTCCGCAATGTGCTGGCGCACCGGTTCGACACCCGAGCCGCTCGCGCGGAGGGCCTGTGTCGCGACGCCGCGCGGCTCGCTCAGGAGGCCCATCAGGAGGTCGAGCAGACCTATGTTCGGCTGCCCTCGCGCGATGGCCTCGCGGTCGGCAAGTCGGAGGACGAGATGGACTCGTCGATCGAGGCCCAGGTCGCGAGCTTCGCTCGGAAGCCCGTCGGACCGGGCGAGCTCGCGCAGGTACTCCTCGAGCGCCAGGACGTCCACGCCCGCGTTCAGCAGGGCGAGTGATGTCGTGTCTTCGTGCAGGAGCGCGAGGAAGAGGTGCTCCGTCGCGATCGCAGCGCCGCCGCCGCGCTGCGCCTCGCTGTGGGCGCGGTCGAGGACCTCCCGGACCGCCATAGTGAGGTTGATGAACATCGCTGGGCGATTGTCGCGCCACCGCGGCGCGTCCCGCAAGCCCTAGATCAACCGCTTCCCCAGCTTGTCCCCCGCGTCCTGGAGGAACTGCTTCTCCGCCTCCGTGAGCGACTCGACCCCCTGCTCCTGCTTCTTCCGCAGGAGGGCGTCGACCTGGAATTGGAGCTCGACGAACATCATGTCCACCTTCAAGGGGGCCCGGCGCGTTCGCTTCTTCAGGAGCCCCGGCACGCGGTCCCCGAAGCGGTAGTAGAGGAACCCGAAGAGGGCCCCTCCGAGATGCGCGCTGTTTGCGACCCCTTCCCCTCCTTCCGGGCTCTTGAGGAAGCGCATGACCTCGAACCCGACCCAGACTGTCGTCACGAGCACGACCCGCGCACGAAACATCCCGTAGATGTTGATCGTCTCCCACGGGTGGAGGAAGGTGTAGTAGACCACCACGCCCATCACCGCCCCCGACGCCCCGATCGCGGGAACGAACGGCCGGGTCAGGAGGCCGACTCCGACGAACGCGAGCCCCCCGGCGATTCCCGCGGCGAAGTAGAACCCGAGGAACGCGCGCGTCCCGACCCTTTGCTCCGTCGGCGGGCCGAACATTCCCAGGACGAGCATGTTGATCGTGACGTGCCAGGGGTCGTCCGGCGAGTGGAGGAACATCGAGGTGACGAGCTGCCAGACGTGCCCCCGGCGCGCGACATCCGCGGGACACAGGGCGAGCGCGCGGGCGGTCGTCGGGTCGATGGAGGAGAGGAAGAGGATCTCCGCGAAATAGCACACGACGTTCGCGACGATGATCCACGTCACCGCGGAGGCGGGATCGAACGCGCGTCCGTCCCTCTCGTCGCGGCTCCACTCCCTGTCCCGCCACCCCATCCTTCGCCCCTTACAGCGGGATGTTGCCGTGCTTCTTCGGAGGGTTCTTGTCGCGCTTCGTGCGGAGGATCTCGAGCGCGCGGCAGATGCGAGGCCGCGTCTCGCGCGGCAGGATGACCGAGTCGACGTACCCCTTCGCCGCAGCGATGTACGGGTTCGCGAACTTCTCCCTGTACTCGGCGATCAGCCTCGCGCGCATCGCCGCGGGGTCCTTCGCCTTCTCGATCTCCTTCTTGAAGATGATGTTCACGGCCCCCTCGGGGCCCATCACCGCGATCTCCGCCGTCGGCCACGCGAGGTTCATGTCGCCGCGGACGTGCTTCGACGACATGACGTCATAGGCGCCTCCGTACGCCTTGCGCGTGATGACCGTCACCTTCGGCACGGTCGCCTCGCAGTAGGCGTAGAGCAACTTCGCCCCGTTCCGGATGATCCCCCCGTGCTCCTGGGCGACGCCGGGCAGGAACCCGGGCACGTCCTCGAGGGTCACGATCGGGATGTTGAACGCGTCGCAGAAGCGCACGAACCGCGCCCCCTTGATCGACGACTGGATGTCGAGGCACCCCGCGAGGACCGCGGGCTGCTGTGCGACGAGCGCCGCCACGCGCCCCGCGAACCGCCCGAACCCGACGAGGATGTTCCTCGCGAAGTCCTTGTGGACCTCGAGGAACTTCCCCTCGTCGACGATCGCGCCGATCACGGCGAGCATGTCGTACGGCTTCTTCGGGTCCTGGGGGATGATCGTGTCGAGCGACTTCTCCTCCCGCCCCGCCGGGTCGTCGGTCGCCTTGAAGGGGGCCTCCTCCAGGTTGTTCTGCGGCAGGAAGGAGAGGAGCGCGCGGACCGCCTCGAGGCACTCCGGCTCGTTCGCGCTCGCGAAGTGCGCGACGCCGCTCGTCTCGTTGTGGACGCGCGCGCCACCAAGGTCCTCGAAGCTGACCTGCTCGTGCGTGACCTCCTTGATCACGTTCGGCCCCGTCACGAACATGTGGCTCGTGTGCTCGACCATGAAGATGAAGTCCGTGATGGCGGGTGAGTAGACCGCCCCGCCCGCGCACGGCCCCATCACGACGGAGATCTGCGGCACGACGCCGCTCGCGAGCGTGTTGCGCAGGAAGATGTCCGCGTACCCGCCGAGCGACTCCACCCCCTCCTGGATCCGCGCGCCTCCGCTGTCGTTCAGTCCGACGATCGGCACGCCGAGCCGCATCGCCGCGTCCATGACCTTGCAGATCTTCACGGCGTGCATCTTCCCCAGCGACCCGCCGAAGACCGTGAAGTCCTGCGCGAAGACGGCGACGCCTCGGCCGCCGACCTTCCCGAACCCCGTCACGACGCCGTCGCCGGGGACCTTCTTCCGCGCGAGGCCGAAGTGGCTGCAGTCGTGCTCGACGAAGGCGTCGGTCTCCTCGAAGGAGCCCTCGTCGAGGAGGAGCTCGAGGCGCTCGCGGGCGGTGAGCTTGCCCGCCTTGTGCTGCTTCTCGATGCGGTCGAGGCCGCCTCCCTCGAGGGCCTTCTTCCGCCGCCGCTCCAGGTCCCGCACCGGGTCGTTCGCCTTCCCCATCTACAGTGTCATCCCGCCGTCGACGACGAGGACATGCCCGGTCACGAAGTCGGCGACGGGGCTCGCGAGGTAGAGGACCGCGCTCGCGACCTCGGCGGCGATTCCGAATCGGCCGAGGGGGACGGTCAGCATGAGCTTCTCCCTCGCCTTCGGGTCCATCGCCTTCACCATGTCGGTGTCGATCATGCCGGGCGCGACGACGTTCACGGTGACGCCGCGCGAGGAGAGCTCCTTCGCGACCGACCTCGCAAGGCCGATGAGGCCCGCCTTCGAGGCCGCGTAGTTCGCCTGGCCCGCGTTTCCCATGAGGCCGACGACGCTCGAGACCATGATGATCTTCCCGCTGCGCTGGCGCAGCATCAGCTTCGACGCGGCGCGGGTGAGGAGGAAGGCGCCCTTCAGGTTGACGTCCATGACCTTGTCCCACTCCTCGTCCTTCATGCGGAGGAGGAGGTTGTCGCGCGTGACGCCGGCGTTGTTCACGAGGACGTCGACGGAGCCGAACGCGGTGTTCGTGTCCGCGACGACGCGCTCGGCGTCGGCCGCGACGGAGACGTCGGCGACGATCGTGATGGCCTGCCCGCCGCGCTCGACGACGCCCTTCGCGGTCTCCTGGAGGAGGGCCTCGTTCGTGGCGACGCAGGCGACGCGCGATTTCTCCGCGCCGAGGGCGAAGGCGATCTCGCGGCCGATCCCTCGAGAGGCACCGGTGACGATGCAGGACTTGTTCGCGAGCTTGAGGTCCATGGGCTGCTCCCAGGCGGAGGGAGGAAGGTACTCCGCGACGAAGCGTCACGCAATGTGAAATGTCAGATGCCTGGTGTTCCGTCAGCTCCAATCCCGTGGGTCGATTGGAGAGGCGCCCGTCAGGGCGCCGTGGATCGCCAGCCGTCAGGCTGACGGCACGCGGGAGTGAGGTGCCCACGGTGACTTGTCACCAGGGACTGGAGATCTGACATTCTACATTGCGAGGGTGCCGACGACATGGCGCGCGATCGCGAGCGACGCCGTCGCCGCTGGGGAGGGGGCGTTCAGGACGTGCAGGACGCGGTCGCGCCGCAGGAGGAGGAAGTCGTCGACGAGCGCCCCTCGCGCGTCGACCGCCTGTGCGCGCACGCCGCTCGGGCCGGGGAGGAGGTCCTCCTCGCGCACCCCGGGGACGAGCCGCCGCAGGTCGGCGAGGAGGCGGCCTCGCGCCACCGCTCGCCAGGCCTCCTCGGCCCCCGCTCGGGCGTGCCGCGCAGCCATTCGCCAGAAGCCGCCCCAGCCGAGCATCTCGGCGAGGTCGCGCAGGTCGACGTCGCGTCGCGCGTACCCCTCGCGTGCGAGGGCGAGCACGGCGTTTGGCCCGACGTCGATGCTGCCGTCCACGCGGCGCGTGAAGTGGACGCCGAGGAACGGGAGGCGCGGGTCGGGGACGGGATAGACGAGACCGCGCACGAGGTCGCCTCGGGCAAGGAGGTGGTACTCGCCGCGGAAGGGGACCACGCGCGCGGGGGGCGCGTCGCCCGAGGCGAGCGCGAGGCGGTCCGAGTGCAGGCCAGCGCAGGCGACGACCTCGCGGGCGCGGAGCGCTCCCTGCGTCGTCTCGACGACGACGGCGTCGGAGTCGCGGCGGAGCGAGAGGACGCGGGTGCCGAGGCGGAGGTCGCCTCCCGCGTGGCGGACGTCCTCGGCGAGGGCCCGGGCGACGGCGGCGAAATCGGTCACCGAGACGCGCGGGAGATGGAGGGCGGCGACCCCGCGGGCGTGGGGCTCGATCGCGCGGAGGCGATCGGCGTCGACGCGCTCGACGCCCTCGACGCCGTTCGCGCGGGCGCGGCGGAGCAGCTCGTCGAGCCGCGGCAGCTCGGCCTCGCGCGTCGCGACGATGAGCTTGCCGACCTCGGCGAGGGGAATGCCATGCTCACGGCAGTAGCGCCTCATCCGCTCGGCCCCCTCGACGCACAGTCGCGCCTTGAGGGAGCCCGGCTTGTAGTAGGTGCCCGAGTGGATGACGCCGCTGTTGTGGCCGCTCTGGTGTGCGGCGAGCGTCGCCTCCTTCTCGACGAGGGCGACTCTCGCGCCGCTGCGTCTCGCGACGACCTCGGCCGCGACGGCCGCGCCGACGATTCCGCCTCCGATGACCGCGATGTCGTACAACTCCACGTGCGCGCCCCGCAGAAGAGCGGGGAGTGTACCCCCACGGGTCTCGTCGGGCCAGCCGACGCTGGGTCCCAGCCCGCGCAGCGCGGGAAAGGCACTCGTTTGCGGCATCCGCTGCTGGACGCGAAGCACCAGCCCGCGGAGCGGGCGGCAGCCAATAGTCTGCGGCGTCAACCGCCGGTCCCCGTGGGTCGACGCGCACACCCAGCCCGCGGAGCGGGCGGAAGGCGATAGCCTGCGGCGTCAGCCGCAGGGTCCCCGATGGCCCACGCGGAGCCCCAGCCCGCGAAGCGGGCGGAAGAGCGGTAGGAGTGGAGCACTCCCGTACCCGCGCCCTCATCGTGATTGCCGCGATCGCCGTGTTCGTCTACCATGGCGATCATCCGTGCCGTCTGAGGGGACCTCGGGCATGAGCAAACCGCTGCTGATGGGGTTCGTCGCGGGGATCTTGATCCTCGCTGCGATCCTGTCGCTCCGCTTCGCCCCCGCGCCCCGCCGCACCCCCGCGCAGGCGCCGTCCGCTACCCCGTCGGTCTTGCGCGCGGCGCCCGCGGCTGCCTCACCGCACGCAGATGCGCCTGCTGCGCAAGCCTCGCCGACTACGGGGACCGCCTCACCTTCCACGGCGCCCCGCAGAGTCACAGGCAAGGTGCTCGGCGCGGACGGCGAGCTCTGTTCGGCGAGTGTCGTCGCCCTCTCGAACGAGGACCCCTTCGGTCGCCGCCTCGTTACGAGCTCCGGCGCCGACGGCGCCTTCGAGATGACGCTCCTTCCTGGGCAGTGGTGGTTACACGCCGAGGGAGACGGCACGGTCTCGGCGCCATGCGATATGGAGATCGAAGTTGAAGACGGCTACGCCTACGACAGGTCCGTGCTATGGCTCGAGGAAGTCGGAACCGTTCGAGGCTGTGTCTACGACCCGGATGGGAGGCCTTGTCCCGGCGCGAGGGTGACCTCCCTTGGCGCACCGACCTGGGGTGATGGCATGTCCTCGAGTACCTTGGCGCCGGACCCGGCCCCGTGCCTGACCGTCCAGGCAGACGACCGAGGCAGGTTCGAGATACCATTCGTTCCAGGGGAGCCAGGGCTGCAGGCCGAAGTGAACGGATACCCCCCCGCCTGCCAGAGCGTGGAGATCAAGGCTGGTCAAACGGTCGAGGCCGACATCCACCTGGCCCGCGCCACGCAGGTCGAGGGGGCCGTCGTCGACACACGCGGGCAGCCGCTCTCCGACGTCCTCATCGAGATCCACCTCGGCATGAGCGACCCGCCCTTCCCGCGCACCCGCACTACGCACACGGACGGCCGCGGCGTCTACAGGATGGCCGGGCTGAGTGTGGATGAGTATTACGACGTCTATGCCAGTCTGAAGGGGTATCTTCGCGCCTGGGAGCACTTCGATGGCGAGAAGCCCACCGCTGTCGACCTCGTACTTGTGCGAGCCGCCGCGATCGAGGGGCGCGTGCGCAGCTTGAGCGGGGCCGCGCCGCCCGAGGGCACGACAGTGGCTCTCCGTCCCCCCACGGAATCGAAAGGAGCGTTCGCCCCGCACATTCGGGGTGACCGTCATGAGATGCGTCTGTACAAGGCAGATGGCACCTTCCGGATGGACAAGGTGCCGCCGGGACGCTACTTCGTCCAGGCGAGGGCGGAGGGGACCGCGATCTCGGAGAGCGAAGAGATCGAGGTGCCCGAGGGAAGCCTCATCCAAGGCGTGGTCATCACGCTCCTCGCCGGCGGCGTTTTTCGCGGGACCGTGCGCGCCGCCGGCACAGGCAAGCCGCTCGTCTACGTTCCGATCGGCGAGATCCTGGAGGGACCGGAGACGGGATCATACCCCTGGCATTCCGAGACCGGCGGCCGGTTCCAGGTGAACGACCTCTCCGCCGGTCCGCATCGCTTCCGGTTCTTCGGTACCGGCTGCGCCTCGAGAGAGGTCACGGTTGACGTCCCCGAAGGGGGGGTGGTCGAACAAGACGTCGTCCTGGGCGAGGGGGCGCGCATCCACGGACGGGTCCTGCTGGATGGCGCTCCGGCGAAAGGCGTCAGCGTATCCGTCGCCTCGGGATCAGCGACCTGCCCATCTATCGGCAGCTACGAGTGGCTCGGCGCCGCACCTGGCAGCCAGTACGTCTCGGTCTTCCTCGGCCGAGGCAAGGACCAGACAGCGATCCGCTGCGCGCAACTGGTGCACGTCGAGGGGGAAAACCCTCTGCAAGTCGACTTCGAGCTGCGGACGACCCCGGTGGTCTCGGGGACCGCGCGGCGCGGGGGGCTGCCCCTGGCGCGGAAATACGTCGCCTTCGTCGGCACGGGTTCGAACGACGGATGCCTCTTCCACACCGTGACGGACGACCAGGGGAACTTCGTCTTCCTGGGCATGCCGTCCGGCGACTCCTTCCTCGTCGACGAAGAGCTTGGGAAACTCGCCCTCGACCCCGCGACCGGCGAGTTGCACCCCGACACCGTGCACGCCCCCCTCGTCCGCATCGACGGCCACGCCAACCAGGCCCACCTCGACGTTGACCTGCCCGCGGCGCGGTAGACCCTTCGGTCTTGTTGATCCCCTCGAACCAAGCGTAGAATCCAGAAGATGAACCGGAAGCTCGATTGGCTCAAGGAGGCGGAGGGGGAACTGAAGGCTGCCAGGGATCTCCTGTCCACGGGAAACTACTCCTGGGCCTGCTTCACCGCGCAGCAGGTTGGCGAGAAGGCGTTCAAGGCCATTCTCCTCGGCCTGGGAAAGTACTCGCCCAGCCATAACATGGTCGACCTGCTCAAGGAGATTATGCTCCTGATGAACGTCCCCGCGGACGTGGTGAAGGCGTCGAACACGCTCAACCGGTACTACATCCCTACCCGGTATCCCGACTCCTTCTCCTCGGGCGCCCCGGTGGATCAGTACTCGCAACCGGATGCGAAGGAGGCGATCGACCTTGCAACGGCCGTCCACGACTTTGCCCGATCGACCGTCCGTCCCCCCGGGACACCCGCCCCTTGAGACCTACCTTGAGTGGCTCTGGGCGACGCATGGGAACGAGGTAGACTCCATCGTTCTGTTCGGGTCGAGGGCCCGCGGCGACGCCCTCGACGTGAGCGACTACGACCTCCTCGTCGCACTGCGCGACGAGGACGGTCTGCGGTTCACCGATCGCATCGGAATCTACCAGGACACGCTCACAGGCAAAGTGGACGTCTTTCCCTACTGCCCGAGCGACCTCGCCAGGATGCAGGAGGATCGCAACGGATTCCTCCTCGAGGCCCTCGCGGACGGAAAGGCGATCTACGACCGCGGGACCTGGGCGCGAATTCGGGAGCGATTCGCGAGCGACCTCGCCGCGGGGTGCGTGAAACGCGTCCCAGGGGGCTGGGAGATTCGCTGAGGGCCCCGAGAGAGGCCCACGCACGGCGCCCTCACGGTCGCATCTCCGCGAAGAGGCGCTACGCCAGCGCCGCGACGGCCGCGGAGGTGTCGACGTTCAGCGTCTTCGCGTTCGCGTCGAGCTTGCGGACGATGCCCGCGAGCACCTTGCCCGGCCCGACCTCGTACCAGGTGTGGAACCCGTTCCCGACCAGGTGCCGCATCGAGTCCTCCCAGAGGACCGGCGCCTCCACCTGCCTCCCCAGCGCGTCGCGCACCTCGGCGGCCGTCCGCACCGGCCTCCCCGTCACGTTCGCGACCACGTCGATCCGCGGGTCGCGCACCTCGACCTTCGCGAGCGCCTCGCGCAGCCGCGCCGCCGCGGAGGCCATCAGCGGCGAGTGGAACGCCCCCGCCACCTTCAGCGGAATCGCCCGCTTCGCGCCGAGCTCCTTCGCCGCCGCGCAGGCCGCCTCGACCGCCTTCGTCTCTCCGCTGATTGCGATCTGCCCCGGCCCGAGGAGGTTCGCCAGCACGCAGACGCCGTGCATCGCCCCGCGCCTGCACGCCTCCTCGACCTGCGCGCGCTCCAGCCCCAGCACCGTCGCCATCGTGCTCGGCCTCGCGTCGCACGCCTCCTGCATCGCCTGGCCGCGGAGCCGCACGAGCTGGACGGCGTCCCGGAACGAGAGCGCCTCCGCCGCGACGAGCGCGGTGTACTCGCCGAGCGAGAGGCCCGCCGCCGCCTTCGCGGGGATCGCGTGTCCGAGCTTCTCCTTCGCCGCCTCGAGCGCCGCGATGCTCATGACGAGGATCGCCGGCTGGCAGACGTCGGTCCGCTCCAGCACCTCCGCGGGCCCCTCGAAGCAGGCCTTCGCGAGGTCGGTGCTAAGGACCTCGTTCGCCTCGTCGAAGATGCGCTTCGCAGCGGGCGATGACGCGTAGAGGTCCTTGCCCATCCCGACGAGCTGGGCGCCCTGGCCGGGGAAGAGGAGCGCGATCGTCATGCTACCACCGCACCGTCGCGCTGGCCCACGTGAGTCCGCCTCCGAAGGCCACGAACACCACGAGGTCCCCCTCCTTCAGCATCCCCTTCCTCACCACCTCGTCGAGCGCGATGGGGACCGAGGCCGTCGAGGTGTTGCCGAACCGTTCGATGTTGCAGAAGATCTTCTCGGGCGGGAGGCCGAGCTTGGCGACGGCCGACTCGATGATGCGCGCGTTCACCTGGTGCGGGATGATGAGGCCGATGTCCGACAGCTTCACCCCCTCCGCTTCGACCGCCGCCTCGACCAGCTCGACCATCCGCGTCACCGCGAACCGGAAGACGTCGCGCCCGCGCAGCGTGATGTAGTGCTTCCGCTCGTCGACCGTCCGCCGGCTCGCGGGCATCACGCTCCCGCCCGCGGCGATCTGGAGGATCTCGGGGTCCTTCCCGTCCGACCACATCGCGGTGCCGACGAACCGGTGCGGCGCGCCCGCGGAGAGGATCACGGCCCCCGCGCCGTCTCCGAACAGCACGCAGGAGTTCCGGTCGGTCCAGTCGGTGATGCGCGAGAGGACCTCCGCGCCGATGACGAGGACGTTCTTCGCCTGGCCGCTCGCGATGAATCCGGCACCCGCGTTGAACGCGTAGAGGAACCCGGTGCACGCGGCGGAGACGTCGATCGCGCCGCACTTCGTCGCGCCGAGCTTGTGCTGGAGGCGGCACCCCGTCGAGGGAAAGGGGTAGTCCGGCGACGCCGTGCCGACGACGATCATGTCGAGCTCGTCGGCCTTCATGCCGGCCGCCTCCAGGGCCCGCTGCGCCGCCACGAGCGCGAGGTCGCTCGTCACCTGATCGGTGGCGGCGATGTGTCGCTGGCCGATCCCCGTGCGCGAGCGGATCCACTCGTCGCTCGTGTCGACCATCTTCGAGAGCTGCTCGTTCGTGAGGACCGTCTCGGGGACATAGGCCCCTGTCCCGCGGATCCCGACCGGCTTGCCGCTTAGCACGGGTTCGCCTCCAGCTCCTTCGCCATGGCGGCGTTCAGCCCTCGCCGCGAGAACTCCGCGGCGACGCGAATCGCGTTCGTCATCGCGAAGGCGTCCGACCGTCCGTGGCTGATGATCGTCACGCCGTTCACGCCGAGGAGGGGCGCGCCGCCATACTGCGCATAGTCCATCCGGGCCTTGATCTTCATGATCGCGGGCTTGACCGCCTCGGGCGCGCCCGCCTTCGCGAAGGCCCCTCCGACCTCGGTGGCGACCATGCGCAGGCACAGCTCGCCGAGCCCCTCGGCGCTCTTCAGGAGGGCGTTTCCCGCGAACCCCTCGCAGACGACGACGTCGAAGGCGCCGCTCCAGAGGTCGCGCCCCTCGGCGTTCCCGCGGAAGTTGAGCTTCGACTTCGCGAACAGCTCGCGGGTCGCGAGGGTCAGCTCATTCCCCTTGTGCTCCTCCTCGCCGATCGAGAGGAGACCGACGCGGGGGTTCTCGATCTTGAGGATGGAGGTCGCGTAGAACGAGGCCATCACGCCGTATTGGAAGAGGTGCTGAGGCTTGCAGTAGATATTCGCGCCGACGTCGATGAGGACGCAGGGGGACTTCTCGCCCGGGAGGGGCACGGCGATCCCGGGCCGCTTCACGCCGGCAAGCGTCCCGAAGAGGAACGCGCTCGTGGCGACGGCGGCGCCGGTATGACCCGCGGAGACGAAGGCATCCGCCTCCCCGGACCTGACGAGGCCGGCTGCGACGGCGATGGAGGAGTCGGTCTTCTTGCGGAGGGCGTCGGTGGCGGAGTCGGTGAACTCCACGACCTGCGACGCGTGGTGGAGGACGATGTTCGCCGGGGCGCCGCCCTGCTCCGCGAGCATCGCCTCGACGCGGGCCTTGTCGCCGACGAGGATCAGTCGATCGTCGGGGGCATTCTTCGCGTAGGCGAGGGCACCCTGCACGACCGCGAGCGGCGCATGGTCCCCTCCCATGGCGTCGACGGCGATCCGCATCGGTCACCTCGAGGGGGGAGGGTTACAGCTTCACGACGGCCTTGTCCTGGTAGTACCCGCAGTTGCCGCACACGCGGTGGGGCATCTTGAGCTGATTGCAGCGCGAGCACTTGGAGAAGCTCGACAGGTGCAGGACGTGATGCGTCCTGCGCTTGTGGCGCTTCGACTTGGAGAGTCTCCTTTTTGGGTTCGGCATGGCTTCCTCGCAGTGTCGACAAGAGGGGCGAAGGATACGCCGGAGGGGACCGGGAATCAAGCGGAATGCTGGCAGTGGAGAGTGACGCGAGGAGTGAGGCGGGGGAGGCCTATCCGAACTTCGTGAACCGGGTGAACGCGCCGGGCTCGCCGGTGCTCGGTGGCGGACGGTGGGTCTCCGAGAAGGTGGCGAAGTCGCCCCTGTACCGGGTGTGCCAGGACCTGGCGGACCGCTTGGGCATCGCGCAGGGCTACCTCTCCCTGGGGAAGAGCTCCTCTCTCGAGGGGATGGGCCCGGGTGCGGCGGGGGCGTCCGAGTACATCTCGAGCGAGGATGCCGCGCGCCGTCTCGGTGTGACCGCGGAGGCGATCCGCAAGGCCGCCCGGCAGAAGCGCCTCGCCTCGCACCGCATCGGTCGGACGTACATGTTCGACTGGAAGGCGATCGAGGCCTACGCAGCGCGCTCGGGACGGAAGGTGCGCGCGCGTTGAGCGCTGCTCGTGATCGAGAATAAGGTCCGGTCGCACGAGCACGATGCGCAGACGGAGACGTGCGCGAACTGGTCGTGGAGGCGCATCGCGAGCCGGCGCTCCTGGCGGAGAGGCGGATGCGGGTCGACCTTTCGAAGGACGTCCGGCGGCAGTCGAAGGGGACGGTGGCGGTGTCGAAGATCCTGGCGGTGGAGGACGCGACGCTCTACTTCGAGCGGCGGAGCCAGTTCCGGAGCATCGGGACGCTGCAGTTCGGCATCGTGTTCGACGAGGCTTCGAGCGGCTTCGCCTGGCGGATCCAGTTCGATCCCGACTCGCCGTACCTGACGCCGCGTCGCCGCGCAGGGTGCGGCCGCCGCCGGGGGAACACCCCCCGGCGGGGCCGCAGTCGAGCGAACGAGCTTACTGCAGGCCGATCGCGTCGAACGCCGAGAGCGCCTCCGCGTACGCCGGGCTCGACGGTCCCGCGACGTCGCGGATCGAGGCGAGGAGCGCAAGGCGGAACGAGCGGAACGTCGCCGAGTGCGGCAGGTACCGCCGCATCGCGCGGTAGTACGCCTGCTCGGCCGTCCCGAAGGCCCGGTCCTCGCCCATCGACGGCTGCATCCCCCTCACGGTCACGCGCGACAGCGGATGCCGCCCGCCGTGCACCCAGAGGTAGAGCCACTTGCTCAGGATCTGCGACGTGAGGTGTCCGTCGATCCGGGGAGAGAACTGGCTCATGTGGTGCAGGTTCCGCCGCCCCAGCGACGGCGGGTCCGACATGTCGCGGAGGGCGCGACCGCCGACGATGACCTCCTCCCCGACCAGCCAGTTGTGCTCCCCGCGCTCATTGCCGACGCGACGTTCCGTGAACGCGCCCCACGCGTCGGCGAAGTGCTCGTGCAGGCCGAACTGCTCGCCGCCGTAAGCGAGCTGCGCGCACGACTGCAGCACGGTGTGGCCGAATTCGTGGGCGACGCAGTCGATCGAGGTGACGGAGCGCATCATCCGCCCGTCGCCGTCCCCGAAGCAGTGGACGCCGTCGAGGAAGCTGACCGCGTTGTTCGGCGTCCCGCCGAGGATCGCGTGCACGCCGACGAGGACCTCGGCGTTCGCGCCGTCCCAGCTCGCTCGGCCCATCGTGTTTTTCCAGAAGTCGATCGTCCGGCGCATGTTCCAGTGCGCCGCCGCGTCGCTCGCCTGCCGCGAGTCGTTCCAGGCGCCATCGGCGTCCGCGCTCGTGTCGTCGACGCCCACCTGGCCCGCCGCCGCGTCGAGCTCCTCCCCGTCGCGCGACGGGAAGTCGTAGAGGGAGAAGGTCTCGATCGGCGTGCGGGTCGACCGGTCGGCCAGGCGCCAGTACCCGTCCCGCCCGCGTCGCATCTGGAGAGGTACCTGGACCCCGCGCGGGGTCACCCCGGAGCCGACCTCCGAGAGCGCGCGGTCCTGCCGCAGCACGATCGTCCCGCCGTGGGCGTCCACGAGGTACTCGCGGCTCCACCCGCCCGCGACCGAGCTCGCGTCGATCGCCCAGACGAGCCTCACCCCATCCGCGTCGCGCCAGGCGACGAGCGACGAAGCCGGTTGCTTCGAGAGCGGCGCGGCCGCGTCGAGGCGGACGGCCTCGAGCGCCCGCTCGAGGGACACCGTCGGGACCGGGGCGATCGCCGAGGCGACGGCCCCCGCGTCGAACTCCCCGCTCACCGCCGTCACGGCGCCCGAGGCCTCCATGTGGACCGCGAGGTCGTGCCGCAGGAGCGGGACCCCCGAGACGACCTGGTGGAACCGCGCGTGCGTCGTCCCGCACTCGTCGGGCGCGAGGACGGAGCCCTCCGGGTCGAGCGCGAGGTCGCGCTCGACGTCTCCGATCCCCCAGACCGCGGCGTGGTCGCGGAGGAAGGCCTTCGCGGCGTCCGCGGGAGCGAGAGGACTCGGCTCAGAGAGGCCGCCGAGGAGGAAGATCACCTCGCCGTCCGCGCCCCGCGCCAGCTCGAGCCCTCCGCATCGCGAGCGGAGCGCCTCGAGGGCGCGCTCACGCGCGAGGCAGGGGACGTCGGGCTCGGGGGGCGTCATCGGAGAGGGGAGGCACGATGTCGCCGGCTCCGTCGCCCGGGGCTGGGGGAGTGCGGGGAATTCGCGCGCGGCAACGGGGACCTGGGAGACGACCGGCCGGGGCGGGCGGGCCGACGCGCGGTCGTCGCGCGCGGGGCCGGGGACGAGCGTGGCGATCCAGATCGCCGCGCCGCCGACGATCGGCAACGCGAGCAGGAATCTGTTCCGGGGCATTCGATCCTCCTTGTTGGACAGGGAACCACTCGCTCGTTCCGCTCGACTTGGATTTTGCAGAGGAGAGGTGGGCCGCGAGGAGGAGGTGGCGTGCGGGACGCGCGCAAAGTGCGGACGCCGTATCCACCGGCACCCTGCGCAATCGGGTGTGGGACTCCCTGGGACCCGCCCAGAGCCACGGGCCCGAGGCCCGTCGAGGAACTTCGTCGCAATGGGCCCACCCGTCCATGCCAGAGGCGAGATCGCCTTTGCGCACCGCAGTGCGTCGAGATGTAAAGTCCGTCTGATCGGGCTGCGGCCGCGCAGGCGGGCGTCTCATGGAGGGTTGCGTCGCGTCGGGTGGCGTCGAAGTCGTCGCCTCACGCCTGTGAGCCTCGTCGCGGAATTTCGGGAGATCCGATCGAGATCCGCGATCCGAGGCGATCCGTTACCGAACGGTTGCAAGTCGATACCGTAAGGTAACTCTCGCCGGGGTATTCAGCCGCGGCGCGCAGGTCTTGACGGCGAGGCGGCGCGCGCGCGACGATGGTCGAGTCGCTTGCCCCGCTCCTTCAGCGGCTCGCGGCCTGACACTGCGAAAAGTCGAACCGCCGAGGCTACGTCGCCATGAGCAAGCGCCTCTGGCGCTCGAGAGCTACTTGGTGGATCACTGCGGGGATGCCGAGCTGCATGAGACCAGGACCGAGCCGGGGCTCGGCGAGAGCCGACGTCCGACTGCGTGCGGCAGTCGCTTGGTACTTCGGAAACCTCTTCGGTCGCATCGAGGGCGGCGGAATCCTGCCGTACTATTGCGATACGCAACGGGTCGGCCGGTTCGCAGTTCGGCCCGACGAACTCGCCCGCGGCGCCGGCGAGGCGCTGTTCCGCCTTTGTGTGGGCATGGCGATGTTCCAGGCGCGGCGCGACGTCGTCATCATGAGGCAGCAGCGCATGTCCTCCGCGGCGCTCGTCCGCCGGCTCACGTCACCGTCGACATTGCGCCGCGCGATCGGGAAGAACGGCTGCCCGAAGCTCGCATCTCCCGACTTGTTCGACCTCGGCTGTGACGTGGCAAGGATCCGTGGGGCGGCCGATTGTGGCCTCCGACCTGGCGCCATGTGCCACGTGAAGGAGGCCACGATCGCGTTCAATCGGACGGGCGACATGGGGAAGCTGCCGACCTCGGCCTGGCTTCGTCTCTGGAAGGCGGGTGGCTTCCGGGATCTCCTGCGCGGGGCACTTGCTCAGGAACGCGAGCCCACGAGGCGCGCGGCGCTACTGGTCAATGAACTGGCGCGCGTCCATCGAGTCGGCCGGAAGCTCGCGACGATGTTCGTGAGCGCGCTCTCCACGCCTGCGCTCGCGCCGGGCCTCACCCCCTGGTTTCCAGAGGTCGACGGCAACGAGTTGGTCGTTATCGATACGAACGTGGCGCGGGGAGTCGACGCGCTTCGGGGTGTGGAGGCGCCGCGCACCTACGCCGCGCGCGAGCGCTGGATCAAGGAGGAGGCCGCCAAGCTCGACCTCAAGCGGTTCCGTCGGGATGTGCCCAGCTTCTCACCGCGGCTCGTCCAGCAGGCGCTGTATTCGTTCTGCTCGAAGTCGAATCGCGCCGCGCGAGGTGATGGCTGCGTGGGGTTGCAGGCACCGTGCGCGAGCTGCGCACCCGCGCTCTGTCCTTTCGCCCTCCGCGCAGGATCCTAGCGCGCACGACAGATCGGCATGGCCCTGGGGCGATGCCCAAAGCCCTGCGTTCGGATCAGGGGCGGATCACTATGGCCACCGGGACGTGTATCGCTGGCAGATCACCTGGATGAAGTGGTCATAGTGCAGCGGGTCGCCAACCTCTGGCGCGGGTGATTTCGTCTGCACGCGCGCTACCGCCTTCTGCCGATTTGAGTAATCAACGACAACCACGCACATCGCCTCGAGGCCGATGTCTTCGGGTCGGGAGCGCCCGGGAAGGCCCCGAAACAAGGTCACCCCCGTCTTCACGAGCGTCTTTGGTTGTTCGTGCGTCGTGACGAGAAGGGGCTGGAATTGGTGCCCACACTTGGGGCACTCCGTCTGCTTATTTCGGAGAGGGGAGCAAAACGTGTCCGCGATATTGAGCACCACGATTCCTGCCGCGATGGTGTCGTTGTCGGAGGCGTGGACGTGCTGGTGGAAGGCATCGATATCGCGCTGCCTGTTCCGCTGTGCCTTCCCGTGCTCCGTCATGACGGCCTTCGCTTCGATAGCGATGCGCAGGTAGGAAGGCCGCGCGCGGCGGATCACCTCTCCACCGGGCGGCGGGCCGGCGACCTCGGCCGGTTGCCCGAGCACGTAGTCGATGTTCCATTCCGTCGTGCCGGCCTGGATCTTGTAGTTGATGTCGTAGACCAGTTGCCCCTTGCTGGCGTGCTGTGCGATCCGCGGGCAGTTTTCCACGAGGTCGCGAATGATGAGATGGCCTAGCGCGTTGGAGTGCGCGTTCGACCGCGGGTGGTAGCGGTTCGCCGTGAGGTGTTTGGCGAAGTCTTCGGGCGCGCGCATCGCTTGTGGACCCCCGTTCGGTAGGGAATGCGTGACTCTCGTATGCCGGTGAAGCTGACCGTGGCGTCGAAGCGAAGATTGGCGAATCGGGCCCGGGCGATCTCGACGTACTGTGGGTTGATTTCGACGCCGATGGAATTCCGCTGCATCTCCATCGCGGCGGCAATGGTCGTCCCCGTGCCCAGGAAAGGGTCAAGAACCAGGTCCTCGGCATAGGAGGAGATGCGGATGAGGCGACTCGCGAGGGCCTGCGGGAATGGCGCAGGATGCCCCTGGCGTCTCGAGGCGCCTGGGATGTCGCTCCAGACCTGCCGCATCGCGGCGTCGAATTCCTCGCGGGGGATCATGCTCGCGGCGCGCTGGACCGCTGTGGGTTTCCGGTACGGCCCGGGCTTCCGGACGCGGAGGATGAACTCCACGTCGTTCTTGATCACCCCGTTCGGTTCGTATGGCTTTCCAAGTGCAGCCCCGGTGCCCCCCATTTCCGTGGTCGCGTTCGCGATCTTCAGCCAGAAGACTGTTGCGAGGCCCTCGAACCCCAGTTCTCGAAGGCGCACGAGGAAGTCTGCGTGAAGCGGAATGACCTCGTGGTGTCCATGCCTCTTGCGCGATCGACACACGTCTCCAACGACGATGCACATCCGGCCGCCGGGGATGAGGACGCGGTGGCACTCCCTCCAAACCTTGTCCATCTCGTCCAAGAATCGCGCGTAGTCGTGGAGCCCTCCGAGCTGGTCCTCACCGGGCGCGTATTCAACGAGGTCGAAGTAGGGCGGGGAAGTCAGGACGAGATGGATGGATCCGTCTTGAACTGCCGACAAGTTTCTCGCATCGCCCCGGAGGATCCGGTGACGCGTCTGGAAGGAGTGCGCCGACATCAACGCGTGATGCTTGGCGAGCTTCTCGGCGACGGAAGGCTCCTTTCCGTTGAGATTGACGATGCCGAAGCGCTCGAGGTCCGCGTCAGTCAAGGGAGGCTCCGCGAATGAGAGCGGGAGCCTAGCTCTATGTCCCCCGGGGAGGCAAGCAATACCCGCAACGGGAGCTCGCGAGCGATGTCCGCAACTTCCGACGTGCGCGGCGATAGCCCGCCCGCCTACTTCGGCATCTCCTTCAGGATCCTCCGCGCGCGCTCGGCGAGCGGAGAGGCGATCGTGACGACCAGCTCGAGGTCCTTGCGCGCGCCAGCGAGGTCGCCCGCGGCGAGGCGCACGCGACCGCGAAGAAGGAGCGCCTCGTCGTTGCGCGGGGTCGCGGCGATGAAGGGGTCGAGCACCGCGAGCGCCCCCTTCCCGTCGTCGGCGAGGAATGCCGCGTAGGCCTCCTCGACCCGCACGAGCACCTCCTCCCGCGCTATCTTTGCGACGCGCAGGTGGTCGGCGCGCGCCCCGTCCTTGTCGCCCAGCTCCTCCCGCAGGTCCGCGCGCTCGCGGTACGCCGCGATGAACCCGGGGCGGAGCGAGATCGCCTTGTCGAGGTCCCCCTTCGCCTTCTCCGGCTCCTTCGCCTCGCGCAGCACCCGCGAGCGCTCGTAGTACGCGTCGGCGTAGTCGGGGTCGAGCTCGATCGCCTTCGTGTAGTCCTCCAGTCGGAGCTTCCCCGTGTGGAAAGCGGCGTTGTTGAAGACGACCACCGCCTTCTCGTGGGCCGCCTTCTTCTTCGCCGCCTCGGCCGCGATCCGCGTCAGCTCCGCCTCCTTCTCCCCGCGGACCCGCGCGTCGTTCGCCGCCTGCTTGTTCAGGCGGTGCTTCTCGAGGCCGTAGACGCCTCCGACCACGGCGAGGGAGAGGACCACGGCCACGGCCGCGATGGCCGCGCCGCGGTGCCGACGCACGCGCCGCTGGATCTTGTAGAGGATCGACGACGGCCTCGCGACGACCGCCTCTCCCTTCAGGAATCGCTCGAGGTCGGCCGCGAAGTCCCTCGCCGCCTGGTACCGGCGCACGGGCTCCTTCGCCATCGCCTTCATGCAGATCGTCTCGACGTCGATCGGCACGCGGCCGTCGATCCGCCGCGGCGGCTCGGGGTCGGCGTTCACCACCTTGAACATCGTCTCCACGTCGCTCGCCCCGCTGAACGGCGGCCGACGGGTGAGGCCGTGGTAGAGGAGCGCGCCGAGCGCGTAGACGTCGCTCCGCGCATCGAGCTTGTCGACCTCGCCGCGCGCCTGCTCGGGGCTCATGTAGGAGGGCGTGCCGATCGTCATCCCCGAGAGCGTGATCCTCTCGTTCGAGACGACCGTCCGCGCGAGGCCGAAGTCGGTGAGCCACGGCCTCCCCTCGCGGTCGACGAGGACGTTCGAGGGCTTGATGTCGCGGTGGATGACCCCCGCGTCGTGCGCGGCCTGCACCGCGTCGGAGACCTCCACGACGATCGAGACGACGGAGGAGGCGGGGCGGTCCTCCTCGAGCAGCCAGTCGTCGAAGCCGCGGCCGTCGATGAAGTCCATCGTGAAGTAGTGGCTCTCCCCCTCCTGGCCGACCTCGTAGATCCGCGCGAGGCGGGGGTGGCGGAGGTTCGCGGCGATCTGCGCCTCCTTGTAGAAGCGCTTGAGGTTCTCCTCGTTGACCGCCTCGCTCGCCAGGACCTTGAGCGCGACGGTGCGGCGCAGCTCGAGGTCGTAGGCCTTGTAGACGACGCCCATCCCGCCGCGGCCGACCTCCGCGACGAGGACGTACTTGCCGAAGGGGCGGCCGGAGGGGGCCACGGCGGGGGAGGAGCCGGGCGTCGTCGCTCGGCGAGGCGTCGGCGCGGTGCGCGGCGCGGGCGTGCGGGCTCCGGCGGCAAGCGGGTCGCGGCCCGCGCGGCGTGCCTCGTCGACGACCGCGGTGAGGGCCTCCAGCTCCGCCGTGCCGAGGTGGCCGAGCGAGACGAGGAGCGGGCCGAGCGGAGGGGGGGCGTCCTGGGCGGCGCGGAGGCGGACCGCCTCCGCGAGGCCGGCCTCGGTGACAAGGCCGCGGGCAAGGGCGAGAGAAACGATGGGATCGTCGGAGACCATGAGGGCAGGATAAAGTCGCAAGTCTCAATTCGCAATGTGCATGTAGGGGTAAAGGAGCAAGTCGCAAGGCAAGTCGCATGTCCCAATGCGGGCGCCCCCGCAGCCCAGGCGGCCACGGACCGCCCCCGCGGCAACCTTCAAGACATCAACCCTCAACCTCAGTTGAGAGTTGTGTGTTGAGGTTCCGCGCACTTTGCCGAGGAAACACAGTTCCAGCCCATAGGGCCGCAATGCTCAAGGGCCCCATTGAGTCTTGCGGCATGCGACTTGCCTTGTACTCTGCTCCTTTGCACTTACATGCACATTGCGGATTGAAACTTGCACATTCTCTTCCATGCGCTATCATCCGCCGACCTGGGGAGGAGAGCATGGCTCGCTGGGCCTGCGTGAAGCAGCACGACCAGCGCGATTGCGGAGCCGCCGCGCTCGCGACCGTCGTGAAGCAGCACGGCCTCGACATCGGCATCGCACGGGTCCGCGAGATCGCCGGGACGGACCGCATCGGCACCTCCCTCGCCGGCCTGCGCGAGGGGGCCGAGCGCCTGGGCCTCCTCGCCAAGGGCGTCAAGGGTCCCGTCAGCGCCCTCGAGAAAATCCCCCTCCCCGCCATCGCGCACATCGTGAAGGAGATCGCCGGCGAGAAGATGGGCCACTTCGTCGTCCTCCACCGTGTGAAGGACGGGAAGGTCCTCCTCGCCGACCCCGGCGACGGCATCCTCACGGAGACGCTCGAGGAGTTCGCGAAGCGGTGGACCGGCCACCTCCTCCTCTGCGCCCCCACCCCCGACCTGCAGAAGGTGAAGGGGAAGGAGGGCTCCTTCCGCCGCTTCTTCGGCCTCCTAAGGCCCACGTTCGGCCTCACGATGGAGGCGTTCCTCTGCACCGTCCTCTACACCCTCCTCGGATTCGGGTCGTCGTTCTACGTCCAGTTTCTCGTCGACGAGGTCCTCGTCCACCACGAGACCCGCGTCCTCAACCTCATCTCGCTCGGGATGGTCCTCCTCGTCCTGCTGAAGACGCTCTTCTCGACGCTCCGGCAGTACTTCCTCATGCACGTCGGGCAGAACGTCGACCTGACGCTCATCTCGACCTACTACCGACACATCCTCACGCTCCCGATGCGGTTCTTCGACACGCGGAAGACGGGCGAGATCCTGTCGCGCGTCAACGACGCGGTGAAGATCCGCCATGCGGTGAGCGGCGTGACGCTGTCGGCGGTCGTCGACTTCATCCTCGTGTTGCTCTCGCTCGCCTTGATGTTCTACTACGAGTGGCACCTCGCGCTCGTCTCGACGCTCCTGCTGCCGCTCTTCGGGCTCGTCTTCCTGCTGCACTACGGCCCGACGGGGCGCGTGCAGCGGAAGATCATGGAGCAGGCCGCGGAGCTGGAGAGCTTCCTCGTCGAGGACATCGAGGGGGTCGCGACGATCAAGGTCTTCGGCGCCGAGCGGCGGAGGCAGATGCTGACCGAGAGCGCGCTCGTGCGCCTCATCCGCGCGGTGTTCGCGTCGGGGAAGCTCTCCCTCTCGGCAGCGAACCTGTCGGCCCTCTTCTCGGGGGCGGGATCCATCGCGATTCTCTGGTGGGGAGCCCACCTCGTCATCGATGGGGCTCTCACGCCGGGGCAGCTCCTTTTCTTCTACACGCTGCTCGGGTTCATGGTCGGGCCCGTGGAGCGCCTCTCGGGGCTCTACGTGACGATCCAGGACGCGGTCATCGCGATGGACCGCCTCGGCGACATCCTCGACCTCGAGACGGAGAAGTCGTGGGACACGGGGGCGAAGGTGGAGTGGCCCGGGCTGAAGAAGGGGATCGAGTTCAGGGGGGTCACGTTCTCGTACGGGAGTCGCGGGACGGTGCTGAACGGGGTCGACTGCTCGATCCCCGCGGGGAAGACCGTCGCGCTGGTGGGGGAGAGCGGGAGCGGGAAGACGACCTTCTGCGGACTTCTCGCGCGATACCACGACCCGACGGCGGGGAGCGTGTCGGTCGACGGGTTCGACCTGCGCGACGTGCGGCTGGGGTCGCTGCGTGCGCGGCTCGGCATCGTGCCGCAGGACCCGCACCTGTTCCACGGGACGGTGCGGGAGAACATCGCGCTGGGGAGGCCGGATGCGAGCCTCGAGCAGATCATGGCGGCCGCGCAGGCGGCGCAGATCCACGAGTTCGTCGTGTCGCAGCCGCAGCGGTACGAGACGCAGGTCGGCGAGCGCGGGATGAACTTGTCGGGCGGCCAGAGGCAGAGGCTTGCGATCGCGCGGGCGATCCTGCAGGACCCCGATCTGCTGATCTTCGACGAGGCGACGTCGCACCTCGACACGGAGAGCGAGCGGGCGATCCAGGCGAGCCTGAAGGGGATCCTCGCGGGGCGGACGTGCGTAATCGTCGCGCACCGCCTGTCGACCATCCGGAACGCCGACCTCATCCTCGTGTTCCTGGAGGGGAAGATCGCCGAGCAGGGGAGCCACGACGATCTGCTGGAGAAGAAGGGGATCTACCAGCGGCTCTGGTCGAACCAGATGGACATCGACATGGAGAGGCGCGCGTAAGCGCGCCGTGGATCGGCTCGCGTGAGCGAGCCGCGGATCGGCAGCCGTGAGGCTGCCTGCGGAGGCATCGATGGCCGACGAATACGTCGAGATCAGCGACTTCGACGAGGTGGCGGAAGTCCTCCTCGGTCGCCCCCGCCTCCGCGCCCACCTCCTCACGATCTCGCTCGTCGTCACCGTCGTCGTCCTCCTCCTCTGGGCCGCGCTCGCGCGGTTCGACCTCACGATCAAGGCGAGCGGAGTCGTGCGTCCCACGGGCGACGTCGCGCGCGTCCAGGCCGTCCTCGGCGGCACGACGAAGGAGGTCCTCGTTCAGGAAGGCGACACGGTCCCCGCCGGCGCGGTCCTCGTGCGCCTGGACCTCGCTTCGCAGCGCGCGGAGTCCGACCGCCTCGACACGACGCTCGCCGGCCGGGCCTCAGCGCTCGACGCGCAGCGCCGCTCGCGGGAATCGCTCCTCTCGCAGCAGTCGCTCGAGGAGCGCGCGCGCGAGGAGGCGATCCGCCAGGCGGAGGCGAAGGTCGCGGCGGCGGGGGAACAGCTCCGAGTGCGCGAGGAACGTGCGCGCTCGGACGCGCGGCTCGCGGCGCTCGAGCTCGCGCACGCCCGCTCGACCGAGGACCTGAAAAAGAAGATGTTCGACGCGAAGATCGGCAGCGAGCAGGACTGGAAGGAAGCGACGAAGGCGCGAGAGACGGCGGAGGAGAAGTCGAAGCAGGCGGAGCAGGCGCTCGCCTCGATCGACCGCTCGGACCTGAAGCTCGCGGAGGGGGACCAGGAGCGGGAGAAGGCGGCGGCCGACGCGCAGCGCGGCGCAGCTAAGCGGACGCTCGAGGACAAGGAGCGGGAGGTCTCCTCGCTCGAGGCGGAGATCGCGGAGCTGAAGCAGCGCCTGACGTCCGTGAAGGAGGAGCTGGCGAAGGGGGAGATTGCGGCGCCGTGCGCGGGGACGGTGCAGGCGCTCACGGTGCGGCGCCCGGGCGAGTTCGTCTCCGCGGGACAGCAGCTCGCGGTGATCGTCCCGCGTGGGGCGCGGCTCGTCGTCGAGGCCTATGTCGCAAACCAGGACATCGGGCAGGTGCACGAGGGGCAGCAGGCGAAGTTCAGCTTCCAGGCGTTTCCCTACCAGAAGTACGGGACGCTCTCGGGGAAGGTGGAGTGGAAGGCGGGGGACGCGGAGCAGGTCGACACCGGCGGGGGGAAGATGTCGGTGTACAAGGTGCGCCTCTCGCTCGCCGAATCGGAGTTCCGCTCGGGCGGCGAGGCGCAGCCGGTGCAGATCGGGATGCAGGTTGAGGTCTCCTCGGTCACGGGGAGCGAGACGGCGCTCACCCTGCTGTGGCGCAAGGTGAAGGGGAAGTTCGCGCCGTAGCTGCACGCGCGCTGCACGTCGCTTCTAGCCAGGGTTGCTCTCCAAGTCCAAGCGATCTATATTGATAGCTGGATGGCGAAGAGGAGGAGCAGGAAATGAAATCGCGTCTCGACATGGAGAGAATCGCGAGGGGTCTTGGCGCCGAACGCAGAGGCAAGGTCCGCGCGGCCGGCGGCTTCTTCGGGGCACTGCAACTCATGGCGGAAATCCAGGCTCGCTTCCGGGTGCCAGGGGGCGGTGGTCGTCCGACGGACCCGCGTTGGACGAAGCGCAGGCTCATTCCGCTCGCGGCGAGGACGCTCGCGCGTCTGGAGAAGCTCACGGCACGGGTCATGGGGCGCGGGGGCGTGCGGATCGCCCCGATGCAGCTCGCGGCCCTGCTCCTCGAGAAGTCGACCAAGGAACTGAGCGAAGACGAGGCCAAGGAGTTCGTCCTTCCGAAGAAGAGGGCGAGTCGCTGACCCAGCGCGGCAAGGCTGGCCTCGTCTGTAGGCTCACGACATCGCGATCCTGGCTTGAGATGGACTTGACATGATCACATCGGGTCCTGATCCGGACCCCGCGTCGTGGTTGTCTGGGCCCGGTGAGGGTGCTATGATCCTCGTCTCGCACGACGGAGCGGAGTCGCATGCGCGCAGTTTACATCGACGTTTCCGAAGAGCTGATCCTTCAGCGCCGCCAGGGGGACCCGCGGTGCCCTCCCGACTCTCCACCTCCAGCGCGGCCGCGACCCAGAGCGTCGGGGGAGCGCATAGGCCCGCCCGCGTCCGCCGTCCGCTCACTCCTGCGAAGGCAGGTGCGCACTCTGGAAGGGCTCTGTCGGTACACGATGCCGCCTGCCCTGGGCGCTGCGTAGCCGCCGGCTACTGTGTGTATGCCACCGCTGTCTGCCAGTCCGCGGACGAGGGGTTCGCAACCGAAACGGATCGCCCCCGTTGTGGCCACGGCTCACCGCGAAGGGAGAGCGCCGCCAGTTTTCGCAGACTCCCATCGGGGTGCTCGTCGGCGATTCGTACGATTGTCTGCCTCGCAGCCTCCAGGTGATCGCGCTCCCACAGGACCACGAGCCCGGTCAGCGCTCCACGCCGAACCAGCGCGTACGGGTCGTTCACGAGATCCTCGAAGAGACGGAGATACATCGACGACGCGACCGTAGCCGTGCCTCGGACGACAGTCATGGCGATGGTCTCGAGCGCAGCCTGCCGAAGGATCGGGTCTGACGATGCCCTCGCGAGCGTCACTACCTCCGTGATCCAAGACTCGACCGGCGACCGCGGTAGCTGAGGATTGCGAAGCGCGTCTTCCGCCGGCGCGGAGAGGGTCGATGCCTGGAGGGAATCTCCCAGCCTCATCGACGCTGTCACCCAGTCGTCGTCGAGACCGACGTCAGGATACGCGGGCGATCCTTCGCCCGCCCTCGTCCATGAGGTCAGACCGCAGGCGAGGAGGAAGATTGCAACGATCAGGAGATGAAGCCATCTCATGGGTGAATCAGTATCGCTTGTGCCATCTCCCACGGCAAGAGGCCGCCGCACACCCGGATGAGGTGACGGTCCCGCGTCCCGGGAGGCCTCCCCCTCGACGCGGCCCGCCGGCATGGCGTCGCCGCCGTTCACCCTCTGATCATGGCGCGCCACCACGCCGTCTTGGCCTCCCCCCCTCATGACACGGACGGCCGAGTTCGCGAGGTCGACGGCGTTGATGCCCACTCCGCGTTCCGAGTCGCCCACCCGGCCCGCCGTGTTCCGAACTCGGGCCTCCGAGTCGCGAAGCTCGCCTCCCGAGTCAGCCACTCGGCCCGCCGAGCTCGGAAGCTGAAGCGCGGTGATCGCCACTCGGCCGTCCGTGTCGAGAAGGTCGAACACCGATGACATGAACCTCGTCGGCCGTGACACGATGGTCGGCGGGCACCTGGGCCACCTCGCCTCGGAGCATCGCGAGATGAACGACGAGCTTCCAATGCTCATGGGGGAGCTCCGGGGGTCATCCCCCAACTTCGGATGTGCGCGGCTCATGCATGGAAGGCCTCGAGTCGTCCATGCTGCGTCATGCAGTGGCGCCTCTTCTCCAGGTTGGAGAGGAGCACGCTGGGTCCGCAGCGTCGCTCGGCAGGGGCAGACGTGCACCCTTCGCAGTGCAGGCGGATACGCACGCAGGTGAGTGTCCGGAGTCCACCTCCGTAACCTACAGTACCATAGGGGATTCTGGAATCACGCTGCCCCGGCAGGGTGGGCAGCACCCTTGCACCGTTCAGGGCATTCTCGCTTTGGACGAAGGGAGCCACCTATGTCGAACGCCACCGTCGGCACCAGGAACTCCGCGATCCCCACGATCCCCCCCAAGCCCAGGGTCGTGCGCCGCGCGGCGCAACCGGTCACGCCGAAGCCCGCCGCGCCGAGGCCTGCTGCGCCCAAGCCCGCCGCGCCGAAGCCCGCCGCCGCGAGGCCGACGCCTCCGCCCATGCCCGCGCCGGGCCGCAAGACCGGCACGCCCCGCGCCGAGTGCCCCGGCTGCCAGGCGCTCCTGCCGGCGGGGAGCGTCATCTGCGTCGAGTGCGGCCTCTGCCTGACCACCGGCCGCGTGCTCCGCAACACGAGCGTTCGCCCGCAGCGCAGGATCGAGGAGGAGGAGAGGCCGGTCGGCTTCCTGAAGATCGGCGCGGGGATCTTCACCCGCCCCGTCGCGACCGCCGACTCCCTCCTCGCTCACGCGTCGCAGCCGGCGATGCTCTGGAAGATCCTCGGCTTCATCGCGTTCACGTTCGTCGCGGCCGGGTACGTCGGGTCGCTCGGCCACCCCGCCCTCTTCGCCCTTGCGACGGGGCTCGCGGTGGTCCGCTTCGCCGTGTTCGTCGGGTGCCTCGTCCTCGCCGGCTCGATCCTCGGCGAGAAGACGAACTTCCTCGGCGCGGTCGTCGGGGTGGGGTTCGTCTCGGGGTGCGTGCAGCTCGTCGCGATGAGCTTCCTCTTCGCCCTCTACCTGGGCGCGGGCCAGGGGATCGCCTCTCCCGCGGGGCTCATCGTCGGCTCGGTCGTCTTCCTCGTCTGGGCGCTCTTCATGCACGTCATCGCGATCCGCTCGGTCTTCGGCTGCGACACGTTCATGGCGCTCGTGATCGCCATCGCCGCCGCGATCATCCAGCACTTCGCGACGGCCGGCCTCGCCGCGACGCTCGCCCGGGCGCTGTAGACGGCGCGTGACCGCTCGCGGAGGGGACCCGCCTACGGGACCCGCGTGGTGACCTCCACGCTGAACTTCGCGAGCGGCTTCACCGTGCCCTTGAGGGCGTTCGAGCGGCCGACGGAGAGAGAGGCCTTCACGATATACCCCTCGTCGATGCCGAGCCAATAGGTCCCCTGCATCGACTCCTTCGCCTCCTTGGATGTCGCCTCCTCCGTCCAAGCGATCCGCGCGCATCGCTTCCCGTCGACCGTCTCGACCGCCTCGAAGGCGAACTTCCCCGCCTCGTTCAGCCCGTCCACGACTCGCCCACCGGCACGCCGTGCTCGAGCACCTCGGGCTCCATCGGGAGGTGGAGGCCGAGGCCGAACGTCGGAGGGAGGCGCCCCCCCGCGAACCCCGGAACGTCGGTGTCGAGCAGGAGGCCGGCCTTCATTTCCGCCCAGGCCTTCAGGAGTTTTCCCGGTGGGGCGGTGTCGTCTCCCCAGTAGAAGGGCATCTCGATCTCGGCCTCCACGAATCCCTTCACGGCGGCGATCGACTCGTCATCCGCGCTGCCGCCGGCGGAGGCCTCCTTCCACGCGCCGTCCTGGTAGTCGAGCTTGAGCGCGAGTGACCCTCCGGAGGACCCCTTCAGCGCCAGGGTCTTGAGGACGAAGTCGCAGCCGTCGCTCTTCGTGCAGGTCGCCTCGCTGCTGACCTCGAGCGAGAGGCCCTGGTCGCCGAACGCGTCGGCCTCTCCGTGGACGGTGACGGTCTGCTCGAGCTTCATGCCCTTCGCGAAGCCCCAGTGGAGCTTGAACCGCTCGGGGGCGTCCTCGGCGGAGGCGACCCTCGCGAGGAGGACGAGGCAGGCCAGGGCGAACGTGCTACGCATGGGAACCTCCAGTCTTCAGTCTGCGCATCTGTCGAGCTTCGAATGCTCGAGAGGTCCGTTGCGTGTCAGGGGGCGGGGGGTGGCGGACCGCTGCGGTCCGCGACGGGTGGCCCCGCTCCCTCCGCAGGCTTGTCCCCGGAGAACGAGGAGTCTCGAGGATGCGCTTGGCACGGCATCGACTCTTCAACCCGCCGCGCCCAGGGTTCTGCGCGGTTAGCCTCGCCGAGCATCTTCCATGAAAACCCCAGCCAAAACCAGTCGACGAGGCCATCGGCCATTCCCTCCGCTCGCTCCAGGAGCGACCGCGCGTGGGCTGGGTCTCTTAGGGTGGAGCGCCAGGAATCTGCGACCTTGCAGAGATCTCGGGAACTTGTGGCGACTCGCTCGGCCGATTCCAGTGCCCGTTGCGCAGCGGCGCTGTCTTGTATTTCGGATCCAAAGTGTTCTGCGAGCTGGCACCAGTCGCTAGCCCGGATCATTCATGAAGGCCCGCGGGCCTTCATGAATGATCCGCCCTGCGGGCCGCTCCGCCCGCCCTGCGGGGCGGGCTCCGCGGGACAGCTCCGCCCATCGCGCGACACACGGTGTCGCGCGACGGTCGGCCCGCGGCCAGGCTGCTGCGGCAGCCCAGAGCCGCGGGCGCACTATTCACGAGCGCGCCGCGGCGCGTTCGTG
>Ga0082335_1001921_pt1 | contig 41187 bp, 43 predicted proteins | sample Subgrocontami58m_FD_72375 | JGI IMG/M metagenome (GOLD analysis project Ga0082335, IMG submission 72375) | Subsurface groundwater microbial communities from S. Glens Falls, New York, USA - GMW37 contaminated, 5.8 m (SPADES assembly) (version 2) ...
TAGGAGATTGCTTCGGGCAAAGAACAAGAGCGCCCTCGCAATGACGTAATCCAGTATGCAACACACCATCACCTTCACGCACGAAGATAAGCATAGCACTGTAACTGTCCCTACCAACACAATGCTTTCCGATGCCGCGCAGATGGCAGGCTTGGACATCGGTCAGCCATGCGGCGGACAGGGACGTTGCGGGCGTTGCGCTGTGCAGGTAACGGAGGGAAATGTCCGGCGACGAAGCACATTGCGGCTTTCCCCCGATGATGTGGAAGAAGGATACGCGCTTGCCTGTCAGACCGTTGTGGAAGGTGATGTTGTAATTTATGTCCCGCCGCAGGAAAAAATCGAGCGGCAGCTGACAACAGACCGCGTCGTTGCCGAAATCACTGTCCCTGCGGGTTATGAATATCTGCAAGACCAAACCGTCCGCCGTGTGCATTTGCGGCTCAATCCACCGACGATGGAAGACCAAACCGATGACTGGTCACGGCTGCAGACCGCGTTGAAATTGCAGGCGAATGTCAATAAAGTGAATGTCTCGCTTGCTTTGCTTCAATCAATTGGCGGTGTCTTACGCGCAGGCGAGTGGAATGTCACCGCAGTGCTTGAATATCCGCTTGAAGATTTGGAGCAGCCCTTGCGTTTGATCTCGTTGCAGCCCAATCTGGTTGACGAGTATTCGCCGCTTTGGGGCTGCGCGATTGACATTGGCACAACCACCGTTTCAGTCTGGCTGGTGGATCTGGTGAGCGGACAAGTGAGAGCACAGGTCGCAGAATATAACGGACAGATCGCGCGCGGCGAAGATGTGATCTCCCGCATTATGTATGCAAGTAAAAATGGCGGTGGGGAGGAGCTCCGTCAGCGTGTGCTGGATACGATCAATGAATTGCTTGAGACAGCCTGCAAGCGAGTCAAAGCCAAACCTGATGAAGTGGTCAAAGCCATGATTGCAGGCAACAGCACCATGATTCATTTATTTCTCGGCATCCCCGCATCCAACATTCGACTTTCACCGTTTATCACCGCAGTCAATCATCCACCTTTGATGGCCGCGCGCGAAGTCGGAATCAAAATACACCCCGAAGCCAGCGTGGATTGTTTGCCCGGCGTCGCATCCTACGTCGGCGCGGATATTACTGCGGGTGTGCTTTCATCCGGACTTGATAATGCTGAAAATGTGACCCTCTTTCTCGATGTCGGCACAAACGGCGAGACCGTGCTTGGCAACCGCGATTGGCTTGTCACCTGCGCCTGTTCAGCGGGACCAGCCTTTGAGGGCGCGGGAGTGGTCAACGGCATGAGGGCAACAACTGGCGCAATTGAAGAAGTGTGGATCAACAGCGAGACATTCGAGCCGACCTATCGCGTCATCGGCGGAGGCAAACCGAAGGGCATCTGCGGTTCGGGATTGATCTCACTGCTTTCGGAGGCGTTCATAACCGGGATCATTGATAAGGCTGGGAATATTAATTTAATGGCAAGCAGTTCGAGGGTCCGTGAGGGAGCGCATGGTGGGGAGTATGTAGTGGCTTGGGGTGCGAAATCCGAATCAGGCGAAGATATCGTCCTATCCCGCGTGGATGTTGATAACCTGCTGCGCGCCAAAGCCGCCATCTACGCCGGCTTTACGGTTTTGGCTGATACGGTCGGAGTCCCGCTTGAGACAGTGGATAAAGTGTTAATCGGCGGATCGTTTGGAAAATATATCAACGTTGAGAAGGCTGTGCAGATTGGCTTGCTGCCTGATATGGATTGGTCGCGTTTTGAGTTTCTCGGAAACACATCTGTAAAAGGCGCGTATTATGCCCTGCTCGATTGGAAGAAGCGTGAGCGCATCACCGAGATCGCAAAGCGCATGACCTACATTGAGCTGTCGGCAGATAACAGTTTTTATGAAGCGTTTACTTCGGCATTATTTTTGCCGCACACGGATATGAGCAAGTTTCCAAGTGTGGCGGAAGCACTTTCGTCAAAGGTCGAAGGTCGAACGTCGGAACGGCCGAATGACTTTTGACTTTCGACTTTTGACTCAAAAGGAGAAACACATGTACATAATTGGCGAAAATATTCACATCATTTCGGAAAAGGTCAAGGAAGCATTAACCAACCGAGACCGCGAGTTCTTTATGGATCTGGCGGTGAAGCAAGTGGAGGCGGGGGCGAAGGCGGTGGATATCAACCTTGGCCCGCGCAAAAAGGACTTTGCGGAAGTCTGGCCGTGGATCATTGAAACAATTGAGACGGTGGTGGATGTGCCGCTCTCGATTGACACCACCAACGTGGACGGAATGGAAGCCGCGCTCAAGACCATCAAGAAGGCACAGCCGATTTTGAACTCCACATCGGCAGAACCAGAGCGTTTGGAGAAAGTCCCCGCGCTGGCAAAGAAATATGGAGCGAAGGTCATTGCGCTGACCATGCGCTCGGAGGGTATCCCCGTCGAAGCGGATGCGCGCGTGACAATTGCTGTCGAAGCGTTGATTCCGCGCATGATGGAAATTGACTTCCCGATGAAGGACCTCATCATTGATCCGCTCGTGCTGACAGTTTCAGGATGTCAGCAATACTGCCCGCATCTGATCGAAACCGTGCGAACTCTTCAGTATGCGTGGGATCCCGCGCCGATGATTTCGGTTGGTCTGTCGAATGTATCCAACGCGGTTCCGAATGAAAACCGCCCGCTGATCAACCGCGTCTACCTGTCCATGCTGATGGGCGTCGGTTTGCAGATGATGATCGCCAACCCGTTTGATAAAGAGCAGAATGATGTCATCCGCTGGATAGAGACAAAAGACACTGGCAATCCGCTTGCAAAGGTCTACAATAAAATTGCAGAGAGAATCGCGGCTGGTGAGGAACCTCGGATGGAAGATTTCGACATGAAAGACCCGGAGCAAGCCGCCATCTGGAAGACCACGCAAATCCTGCTGAACAAAGTGATCTACGCGGATTCATATCTGTTGAATTAAATATTTCGTCCTGAGCGGAGCTGCCGATTGTTGGCAGCGAAGTCGAAGGACAGGCTTCAAGAAAAGTTAATTTTTTCAAGTACCCTGCGCTTCGACTACGGGACTGAAGAACACAGTCCCTCCGCTCTGCGCGAAGATTAGGAGACACCCATGCCCATATTTACCCCCGGACGCCGCTGGCAACCAGCCTACTCTCCATTTAAAGAGGAACCCCTCAGCCACAAGTTGATGGAAGATTTCGAATACATGCTCAAAGGTCCGCTCTTCGGTTGTCGCATGTGCGGCAACTGCATGTTGCAGGAAACGGCCTTTATCTGCCCGATGGAATGTCCCAAGGGACTTCGCAACGGTCCATGCGGCGGCTCAACTCCCGAACATTGCTACGTGGACAAGACCCGTCCGTGCATCTGGTACAAAATTTACGAACGCTCCTTCAAGATGGGGCGCGAAGAAAGACTGCTTGAAGTCCTGCCTCCGCTTGATTGGGAAAAAGTCGGCGAGGAAACCTGGAAGGATGTCGCCAACTGTATCCGAGTGAATGGCACAGGCAAAGTGATGAAGAGTCTGATACTCAATCGGGGAGAAAACCGCTGGAAGACATGGGACTTGATCTTCCGCAAAGTGCGGCAACCTGATTGGTGGCAGGGGGATGACAAATACCACGCTCCCGCCTGCACCGAACCTGTTTCCGATTTGGAGAGAGGACTTAAGTCTGGAGAATTCGTCGTCGCCTGCGAGATTGCGCCGCCACTGAGTATGTCCACAAAGAAGTTGATCGAGAACATCAACCTCGTTAAACCATATGTCACTGCTATTAACTTTACAGATAACGCCTCAGCCACCCCGCGCATGACATCCTGGGCTTGCAGTAAATTCGCAATCGAGAACGGCGCGGAGCCTGTCATGCAAATTGCCGCCCGCGATCGAACGCGCGCGAGTCTGCAAGGCGAGATCCTCGGTGCGACTGCAATGGGCGTGCGCAATGTTCTGTGCGTGACAGGTGATAGTCCCGTGCTTGCGCCGCAACCGCGCGGACGCATGGACATCAACGACCTGGATGCGATCCAGATGCTCTGGATATTACGACGTATGCGCGATGAAGGCCACTACCTCGATGGACGCGAGCTAAAATTCCCACCGAAATTTTTCCTCGGCGCGGCAGCCTCTCCCTTTGCATCCGATCCGAAATTCCAGGCATTGCGGGAAGAGAAGAAGGTCAATGCGGGTGCGCAGTTCTTCCAGACCAATCTGGTCTACGATATCGAGCGCATGGAAATCTGGCTCAACGAACTTGCCAGGCGAAACATCCTCGATAAGGTCTACATCATGATCGGCATCACTCCGCTCAAGAGTGCCAGGATGACCAGGTTTATGACGCAGGTCCCTGGCGTGGTTGTGCCTCAAACCATCATTGACCGCATGGAAGGCGCGGACAAAGCGGGCAACGCGCAAGAAGAAGGTGTGCAGATCGCACTGGAACTCACCCGCAAGATCAAAGGTTACGAGAATCAGGGTATTCACGGCCTGCACATCATGCCCGTCGGCTGGGAGGATATCGTCCCGCGCATCGTCACCGAAGCGAATCTTTTGAAAACGGGATCAGCCGTCCCTGGGCGTGATGCGGAGAAGGTCCTCGCATAGGAAAATCGCAGAACATATCTATCCTGTACGAGGAGCGATCGGATAGCGAGTCCCAAATGTCGTTGCGCAGTGTTATCAGGAACGCCACCGGGCAGGATGTTTACCTTTGCCACGCCTGCAATGACTGTGATATTGATATCCGTGACGAAATGGATGTTCCATTGTCAAGTCTGGTTCAGCTTATTTTGATGAACGATGAGGAGGCGCTTCAATGCCGGACCCTCTGGTCTGATTCCGTTTTAGAGGCTTCTCGCGGCGCCTGCAGGCGCGGACTCGACATCCATGCTGTGATGACTGCCCTTCGTGAAGAATCAATTCGAAAAGCAGGAGAATAAATAATCCAGTTTATGTAAAACGTCCCGCAGGTTTCTCTGTCGCAGACTCGTTTTCAACGAAAACCTGCGGGACGGTGCGTAAATCGTAAGATAAAGAAGGAGGAAGTTATGAATACTGAAGAGTTGCTTGCAAAAGCAAAGAAGCCTTCTGCGGATGCAATGAGACTGCATCCGTTCTATCGGGGGAAGATCGAGACCACGCTCAAATGCACTGTCCACAGTTTTGATGACTTTGCCATCTGGTATACGCCCGGCGTTGCGGCGCCCTGCAAAGCGATCCAAGCAGACCCTGAATTGGTTTACGAATACACCAACAAATGGAACACGGTTGCCGTGATCAGCGATGGGACGCGCGTGCTTGGTCTGGGCGATATCGGACCCAAGGCCGGCTTGCCGGTCATGGAGGGCAAAGCGCTGTTGTACAAATATTTGGGAGGCGTGGATGGCGTTCCGCTGATGCTCAACACCAAAGACCCGGATGCCATCATCAATACCGTGTTGATGTTACAACCCGGATTCGGCGGCGTTAACCTGGAAGATATATCCAATCCAAAGTGTTTTTACATCCTCGATACCCTGCGCGAGAAAGCCGAGATTCCCATCTGGCATGACGACCAGCAAGGCACAGCCACCGTCACACTGGCGGGACTCATCAACGCCCTGAAAGTTGTCGGCAAAAAGATGGAAGATGTCAGCATTGCCTTTGTTGGCACCGGTGCGTCGAACGTTGCCTGCTCGCGCCTGATCTTTGGTTGGGGCGCGGACCCCGCCAAGTGCCGTATGGTGGACAGCAAGGGTATCCTCGGCAAGCATCGCAAAGACCTCGAGATGCGCAAAGCCGAATATAAAGATAAGTGGAAACTATGCAATATCACCAATGCCGAAGGACGCGAAGGCGACATCCCCGATGCCATGAAAGGCGCGGATGTGGTTATCGCTCTTTCCAAGTCCGGACCTGATGTGCTTCTCCCTGAATGGATCAAGACGATGGCAAAGGATTCAATTGTCTTCTCTTGTGCCAACCCGGTTCCTGAGATCTGGCCCTGGGTGGCAAAAGAAGCGGGCGCAGCCGTCGTCGCAACCGGACGCTCGGACTTCCCGAATCAGGTCAACAACTCGCTGGGCTTCCCCGGCATCTTCCGCGGCACACTGGATGTCCGCGCCCGAACGATTACCGATGAGATGTGCTTTGCCGCGGCACAGGCCATGGCCAATCATGTGGGTGACCGCCTCGCGTCGGATTTCATCCTGCCAAACATGGACGACTGGGAGGTCTTCCCGAAGGAAGCGGCTTCCGTCGCAATGAAAGCCATCGAGCAAGGACTGGCGCGTATCGAAACCACATATGATCAGGAATTCCAACGGGCTTCTCGTATTATCAAACGCTCGCGTGATATGACGAAGCGCATGATGGAGGAAGGCTTCATCCTCGAACCTCCAGCGGATGATGGGGATGGTCCCGAAGTGGATTTGGAAACTGTCAAAGCCGCGTATTAGCGGAAGGAGAAAACCCCTTCTGCTCAAGGCGGCGTCCTCGCCGCCGAGGACTGCGGCGAGAGCAATTTAGCCGCATACTGAACCGAAAGGAGAATATCATGTACGATTTAATTATCATCGGCGGCGGACCTGCGGGTCTGACAGCCGCCATCTATGCCATCCGCAAACGCTTGAACGTGTTGCTTCTATCCAAGGATTTGGGCGGCAAGACCAACTATCGCCTCGCCCTGCCGTGGATCGAAGATTACCAGGTCATCAGAGGACTGGAGATTGTCAACAAATTCCGTACCGAACTGGAATATCTTGATTTTGCCCGCCATATTGAATCTGTTGATAAAGTCGAAAGGAAGGACGATCACTTTATTGTTACCACCAAAGGCGGCGCAACCTTGGAATCAAAAGCAGTGATCCTTGCCACTGGCACACGCCAGGTGCGCATGAATGTACCCGGAGAAAAAGAATACACGATGAAAGGCCTGTGCTACTCGGCTCTTTCCTACGCGCCGTTGTTCATTGACAAGTCTGTTGTGGTTATCGGTGAGGAAGACCTGGCATTGCGCTCGGCCAGTGAGCTGTCCACTGTCGCCAAAGAAGTGACCATGATCTGCGCCAATGACAAAATGTTGGATTCACCGCTTGGGCACAAACTCCAGCAGGCTAAAAACGTCAAGATCATGAAAGATTGTGAGATCGTGGAAGTGCAGGGAGATGAATACGCCCGCAAACTGATCGTGAAAGATAAGGCCGGCAAACTAAACGAATATCGGGCTGATGGGATGTTCGTGGAAAAAGCCCTTACACCGAATACCAGCATGGTCAAGGATCTGGTTAAACTTGATGAGCAGGGCCGCATCATTATTGACAGCGCATGCCGTACCAATATCCCCGGCCTGTTCGCCGCTGGAGATGTGACCAACAGTTATGCAGAGCAGGTTCTTGTCGCAGTAGGTGAAGGAGTAAAAGCCGCACTGAGCGCGTACGAATATCTACTGCCGAAACTTTAGACGGTTATTCTTTCAACGCACCAGTTCGATTAATCAAATAACTCAGCCCTAAAAACAGGATGCCGCTTAAAACGCCGGCCAGGTGATACGGCAGGTAACTCATCACATCCACTGGTTGCTGAGCGATCAGTTTTAGATAAAAGTACGGCGCCCACACCAGAATGCCAATATAAATCAACCCATGCCCGATAACTCGCAAAAGATTCTTTTTAGGTGCCAGTGCACCCATCTCTGTGCGCGCCCATGAACGCAATCGTGACCCGCCTACAACGCCAACAAGATGAATCGGCAGAAAACAAAACAGCGATGGTTTCTCTCCTGCAATCCGCAGGACGATAAATGGCAGCCACGTCAGCACGCCCAGCCAAATTAAGACAGTTCCCAAACGGTAATGCATCAACGCCGTGCTGTTAATTTTCTCCTCTGCTACCATGTTCGAAATACCTCCGTTACCGCGGTAATCGTCGCGTCAATTATGTTTTCTGTATGCTTGATCGAAATGAATCCCGCTTCGAACTGCGAAGGGGCGAGATACACACCATTCCCCAACATCTTTTGGAAAAATTTCCCGAAACGGATTTTATCCGCTGCTTTGACCGTGTTCCAATCTTTGGGTTTTGATTCGCTAAAGAAAGTTGTCCGCATCGTGCCAACCCGCGTCTGGGTGACTGCTACCCCGGCTTTTTTCGCCGCTGATTCGATTCCCAAATCCAACTGACGACCGCGCGCTTCCATCTCATCCCAAACTTTTTGCTCGTGAATTAATTCCAGCGTTGCAATCCCCGCACTCATGGCGAGTGGATTACCTGAAAGTGTCCCAGCCTGATACATCGGACCCGCAGGTGCGACCATTTGCATAATCTTGCGTTTGCCGCCATATGCGCCGACAGGCAGTCCGCCGCCGATGACTTTACCAAGTGTGGTCAGGTCAGGCGGGATGTTATAAAGCGTTTGTGCGCCGCCGCGATGAACGCGAAAACCCGTCATCACTTCGTCGAAGATAAGTATGGATCCTTCGCGGGTCGTGATGGCGCGTAATCCTTCCAGGAAGCCCGAAACGGGAGGCACGACACCCATGTTCCCTGCAACGGGTTCAACAATGATCGCTGCAATTTGATCGGGATATTGTCTGAATAATGTTTCCACTGAATCAAGGTCGTTATAGTCGGCGACGAGCGTATCGGCGGCAACTGCGGCGGGCACGCCAGGCGAATCGGGCAGCCCCAATGTTGCCACGCCAGAACCCGCTTGCACAAGTAACATGTCTGCATGACCGTGATAGCAGCCATCGAACTTAATAATCTTATCCCGCTTGGTGTACGCGCGCGCAAGCCTCAACGCAGACATGGTTGCTTCTGTCCCTGAGTTGACAAAACGAATCATCTCAAGGTTGGGCATAAAGTCCATCACGCTTTTTGCGAGGTCAATTTCCAGCGGACTTGGCGCACCATAGGATATCCCTTTGACTGCTGCATTTCGAATCGCTTCCACAACTTTCGGGTGTGCATGTCCCGTGATGAGCGGTCCCCACGAGAGGACATAATCAATGTAGCGATTGCCGTCCACATCATAGAGATAAGGTCCTTCGCCGCGCTCAATGAAGAGTGGTTGTCCGCCGACAGCGCGGAAGGCGCGCACGGGCGAATTCACACCGCCTGGGAATAATTTTTGTGCTTCCTGGAAGAGGGAAATGGATTTTTGTATGTTCATAGAATCTCCGTTTACGTTATACTTTCATTATGGCTGACCTGAAAGACAATTACCGACTTTATATGGAACACGCCAAAGAAATGCTGGATATTGCCGATGAAAATTTTGGCAACGAAGATTACCGTTCGGCTTGTAACCGCGCCTACTATTCTCTACCGTACATTTCATAAATTGATGTCGTTGCGAGCCGCCGCTTTTGCTCTTTGGCGGCGCGGCAATCTCCTTTTGAGTTGAAATATCTCGTAAACAGGAGATTGCTTCGGCACAAACCGCCTCGCAACGACATTTGTACGGTAGAGAACCTACTATGGAATTTTTTACGCCGCAAGCGCCTTGGCGTATTCAAAAGGAAAATCTTACGATAAACATAGCGCGGTGCTTGCCGCTTTTCGCCAATACTTCATCAAGACGGGCGAGTTTGATAAAAAGTGGAGCGACGATTACGAATTTATTATGGATGGTCGGCATACCGCCGATTACGATTTGTACGACTTCTTAGAAAAAGAAGACGTTGTTAAAGCTATCGCCAAAGCAAAAGAATTTGTCGAGGAAGTAAAGAAGTGGCTACAAAAACAAGACCTGCTCTAAAATGATCGTCAAGAGAGAAAAAAGCCGTTCGAGAATTTATCAAAACGGTTCGCTTGACTTATGGTGAGAAAATTCAACGCGCCGCCTTGTTTGGTTCCAAAGCCAGAGGAGATTGGACGAAATACTCCGACGTTGACATTCTGCTAATTACCACAGACGACAAGTGGAAATTTCGTCAACCCTTTAGTGTAATCATTTCCAATATTGCGTTGAAATACGATGTGGAACTTGATATTCGCGTGATCAGCGCGGCGCGCTGGCAGTACTATGCTGATATCAAAGCTGGGCTGTATCAAAATATCACCAGGGACGCAGTTCCAATACGCTTTCGTAAAATAAAAACGAACACTTTAGTTGGCGCGAGATAACTCTCGCGCTATTTTTTCGACGGCAATCTCGCCTGAACGAATACAATCGGGGATTCCGATGCCGCGATAGCCGCTGCCTGCCAATGCAAGCCCAGAATATTTTTCAAGCGCAGAATCGATTTGCTTTAATTTTTCGGGATGACCGAGGTTGTATTGCGGCATGGCTTTGTTCCACATGAAGACGCGCGAGAGAATCGGTTCGGCGATAATTCCTAAAGTTAGATTCAATTCTTCCTTTGCCAATGCAAGCAAATCATTTTCGTTCCATGGAATATCCTGCCCTGCCCTGCCAACGAAGACACGAATGAGTGCGTAACCATCTGGCACGCGGTGCGGGAATTTGGTGGATGTCCATGTGCAGGCGAGGGCTTTGCGTCCCTCGCGGCGCGGGATGACGTAGCCATACCCGTCCAACTCGCGGGTCAGGTCACTCTGTCGGTAGGCCAGGGAGACGGTGGCAGTTGAGGCGTAGGGAATGCTCCCTAGATCAGAAGCAAGCGCCGGGTCGAATGAAGCGAGCAGAGTCCCGCTGACAAATGCAGGAGCGGCCAGGATAACAGAATCGGATTCGAGGGTTGAACCATCTTCCAATTCCACTTGATAGCGTAATTTGTAATTGGTAATTTGTAATGCCCTTGTGTTGAGTTTCAACTCAGCGTCGTTTGACTTTAGATTTTCGACAAGCTTTTCAACAATTTCAGCGAGACCTGTGGTGGGCGTTAGAAATGCGGAGCGCGAACCCTGAACAGATTTACCGTTTGATTGCTTTCGCATCTGCAGTGCGCCGCGTGCAAGACTCCCATATTTGATTTCAAGATCGCGCAGGTATGGGAATGTGGACGCAAGTGAAAGTTGATCGCCATCGCCCGCGTAGATGCCAGACATGAGCGGCTCGATCAGATTCTCGTACGCTTCACGCCCAAGCCGACGGCTGACAAATGCACCGAGGGATTCATCGCCGTTGACGGCTTTCTTAGGCTGGATGAAATCGAGTCCCATGCGTGCTTTGCCAAACCATGAAACCAATCGCGAACGCAGGATGGCAGACACGTTCGTTGGAATCATCATGGCGAGTCCATCAGGCAAGGGAAATAATCGTCCTTTGCTGAGGACATACGTATTTTTTCTATCGGGATTTGTACCATGCAATCGTTCACCGAGTCCAAGTTCTTTGCAAAGCGCCACGCCCCAGGGTTTGGTGGCGAGGAAAGTATCAGGGCCGCCTTCGATGATGAATTGTCCGTCACCCCGCGAGAGCTCCGGGACTTCGTCGAAAGTTACCCGGTTTGTAGTGATCTTGCCGCCCCAATACTCCGACGATTCGATCAATGTGATCTGAGCGTTTGGAATATTCTTTGTGGCATAGTATGCAGCGGATAAACCTGCGATGCCGCCGCCGATAATGGTTAGTTTCATAGATGAGGCGCCTTTATTTTTTTGATGATTGATTCAAATGGCGGTTTGATTTTGTGCGAAGGGGCATTGAATGGATACCAGCCAAGTTCCGCGCGGATGGCTTGCTCTTTGAGTTCAGTACTTCCCCAAATAAATGTCGCGCCGATAACGGCCAGGATGACGCACAGCCAATCGTTTTTGATGAAGAGCGATGCAATGATAATGAGAAGACCAATTCCCAGCATGTAGGGCCACCATAAATAACCAAGTCGCCGTTCCGTTTGGATGACAAGCGGGAAGCCGAGTCCGATGATGAAGAGGGTGGTAATGCCAATGAGGATGCCGAATGAATTCATAGTTATCAGTGATCAGTTATGTGCAGCGTGTTCCGTTTTTACCTGTCTACGTGTGTACCTGTTTACGCTTCTCGAGGCTCGCGTTTCAATAGGTCTCGCATTGTGGCATGCGAGTTTGGTTCGGCAAGGATGTGCACGTGGCGCGGATTATTCGGGTTGGCGGGCGCATGTCCCTTGCGGATGCGTTTCTGCTGGCGGGTGAGTTCAAATGCGTCGAAGAGGAGGGTGATGCCTGTGATACCGAAAACCGTTGAAAGTTGATGGTTATCAGTGATCAGTGAACAGTATTCAGCGATCAGCCCGAGCGTGACGAAGGTTATTGTTGGAATCCAAATTGTTGGAGAGATGGATTCGATTTTACGGACAGCAACGTGTCCAAACCAAATAGTGAGAAAGGCAGTGATGGCGGCGGTGAGTCCAAGTGTGTTGATTTCCATGTTTGTTCCGTGATTGAGTAAACACGTAGACAAGTACGCAGGTAAACAAGTTTCTTGTCTACGTGTTCACTTGTTTACCTGTCTACCTCATACCCATGCACCATATCCACCACAGCCTTTACATTGTCCACAGGTGTGTTTTGCAAAATGCCATGACCGAGATTGAAGATATGACCAGGTCTGCCTTCTGCGCGGCGAAGAATATCATGCACGCGCTTTTTGATTTCAGGCAAAGGCGCGAAGAGCAGGGTGGGGTCAAGGTTGCCTTGAACGGCGCGATCATGACCGGTCATTTTCCAGCCATCATCGAGCGGCAGTCGCCAATCAAGTCCGAGCACATCGCCGCCAGCGCGCTTCATCAATGGCAGGAGCGTCGTGGTATTCGTCCCAAAATGAATCACAGGCACGCCTTCCGCTTTTGCGGCGCCCAAAACTTTTTGCGAATAAGGCAAAACAAAAGTTTCGTAATCCTGCGGACTGAGCGCGCCGACCCACGAGTCAAAGACTTGCACGGCTTGCGCGCCCGCGCGGATTTGCGCCACGAGATAATCAGTGAGCACGATGGATAGTTTTTCCATCAGCGCATGCCAGACTTCGGGTGCAGAGTACATCAGTGTTTTTGTTTTCAAAAACTCGCGTGATGATCTGCCTTCGATAATATAGGAAGCGACGGTGAACGGCGCACCGCAGAAACCGATGAGTGGAACATCTTTGAGTTCGCCGCGTAGAATTTTTATGGCATCAAGTACATATTTCAAATCAACTTCAGGATTTACAGGGCGTAAGTTTTTTACATCCTCCATCGTGCGGACGGGATTCTGCAAAACGGGACCCTCGCCCTTTGCAAACCCCAAGCCCACGCCAAGTGGAATCGCGGGCAGAAGAATATCGGCAAAAAGAATCGCCGCATCCACACCGAGGGTACGCACAGGTTGAAGGGTCACTTCAGCAGCAAGTTCGGGCTGGTAGCAAATTTCCAGCAGGGAGTATTTCTCGCGGATGACGCGATATTCCGGCATGTATCGCCCAGCCTGGCGCATGAACCAGACGGGGGTGATGTCGGTGGGTTGGCGGTAGCAGGCACGGAGGAAGGGTGAAGCGGTAGATTGGGACTCGATAAATTGGGAAATCGGGGCAGTCATCATAAGGTTTACCAATCTACTAATTTACCGATTTACCAGCAACCAACACACATGCTGGATCGCTTTCCAAATAATCGCCCGTGATTCCAAATGCGCGTCCGCGTTGACCGCCGCATACATCACGGTATTCGCAGGTTCCGCACACGCCTTTGTATTTATCGGGGTTACGCAGGTCTTTGAAGATTTGCGAGTTGCGATAGACATCCACAACATCGTTCTCGCGCACCATGCCAGCGGTGACAGGTAAAAATCCACTTGGCTGGATCTCGCCGATATGCGAGATGAACAAAAAGCCGTTGCCATCGTTGACGCCTTTGGTGGGACGATGAAGCCCATCTGCATATTGGAAGCCTGCGCTTTGGAAAGTGACAGGCTTGCCATCGCTTTGCGCGCGTTTGCGTTCAATCACAACACGACGGTACATCGGCGCGGCTGTGCTTTTGATATCAAATGGAGCATTCTGCGATAGATCGTACAACCAGTTGAAAACTTTCTCGTGCTGTTTAGCGGAGATCATTTGCTCTGCCATTGCGCGTCCTGTTGGGACAAGAAAAAACACCGACCACTGCACCGCACCAACTTCCTGAATGAACGGAACCATCTCATGCAGAATATCAACATTATGTTTTGCAACAGTCGTGTTGACCTGCACGCTCAAGCCAGCGTCATGCGCGCGATGGAGCGTGTCCATCGTACGTTGCCATGAGCCTTGGACTTTACGAAACTCGTCATGGATTTCAGGACGCGGCGCATCCAAGGATAATGCCACGCGCAGTATTCCTGCATCCCGCGCCTTTTCGAGTCTTTCTTTAGTTGGTAAAGCGGTTGCCGTTGGCGTGAGTGAACAGCGCAATCCACGCTCGGCTGCATACTTGATCAACTCAAATAGATCGGGGCGCATCATGGGGTCGCCGCCCGTGAAGATCAAAATGGGATGGTTATCAAACGATGCAAGCCGTTCGATCAATGCTTTTGCTGCATCTGTTGAAAGTTCGCGCGGATCGCGCTGGTGCATAGCGTCAGCGCGGCAGTGGACGCACGCGTATGCACAGGCGCGAGTCACTTCCCATGCAATTGTAAAAGGCGCCATGTCAAAGTCCGCGTGAACCATGCGAGCGTTATTTGCGCTTCGTTCTGCAGCAGCGCGGGGGGAAAGGGTTTCTAAAGTCACATTGTCTCCTTGTTTGGTAAATGGTAATTACCATTTACTCACTTAGCCACTTCGCCGCATCCAGCGCATGATAGGTGATAATCACATCCGCGCCTGCGCGTTTGATGGCGGTCAATGTTTCCAAAGTAACTTTTTCTTCATCCACCCAGCCATTTGCGGCGGCGGCTTTGATCATTGAGTATTCACCGCTGACGTTATATGCCGCCATCGGCAGTTCAGGGAACGCGTCTTTCACCACGCGGATGACATCCAAATACGCCAGCGCAGGTTTCACCATCAGCATATCCGCACCTTCTTCCACGTCAATCGCGGCTTCACGCAACGCTTCTCGCACATTGGCTGGATCCATCTGATGTGATTTCCGATCACCAAACTTAGGTGCGCCTTCGGCCGCATCGCGAAATGGTCCATAAAACGACGACGCATATTTCACTGCATAGGACAGAATGGGAAGATTCTCGTAACCGGAAAAATCCAACGCGCCACGAATCACCGAAACCATTCCATCCATCATGCCGCTTGGCGCAACAATATCCGCGCCGCAATCAGCGTGTGAAATCGCCACCTTTGCCAGCACATCTAATGTCTGGTCGTTCAGCACATAACCTTCGGGTAAGTGGGGGCGCCGCGCCGCTGCGCCTATACCATTTAAAATTCCGCAATGACCGTGGTCGGTATATTCACACAGGCACACATCCGTCACCATCACCATCTCAGGGATTTCTTTTTTTATCGCGCGGATCGCCTGTTGGACAATTCCATCTTCCGAAAAGTTTTCAAGCCCGATCGGATCTTTCTCTTTTGGGATTCCGAACAAAATGACAGCGTTCACGCCCGACCTCGCAGCTGATTCCGCTTTACGAACAGATTCTTCCACTGACAGTTGATACACGCCCGGCATCGAGCGAATTTCACTGCGACCTTTGCCATGCCGCACGAACAATGGATAAATAAAATCGCGCGCGTTGAGTTCTGTCTCGCGTACCATTGCACGGATGGCGGGTGTAGCGCGCAAGCGGCGGGGACGGTTGGTGAGTTGCGAGCTGCGCGTTGCGGGTTGCGTGTTGCGTAATTCGTAATTCGTAATGTGTGAATTCATTTTTTCTAGGCCTGTTATCCTTGTCTACTTGTTTACCTGTATACCTATTTCCATGTTCAGGTATTCACTAATGGCTTCGATCAATCCATCTGTTGTATATTCTTTGGCAACAACGATATTTACCAAACCCTCTTCTCTCGCGGCTTGCGCTGTGATGGGACCAATACAGGCAAACAGCGGATTGTTCGGCAAGTTCACTGGGTCGAGTTTGTTTTGGCACATAATTGCTGCAAAATTTTCGACCGTTGATGCGCTGGTAAAAGTGATGATATCCACGCCAGATTTCAATGCATCCAGCCCTTCCATATCAACCACCGCAGGAAGTGTTTGATACACCACGATCTCATGTGCTGTTCCGCCCGCCTTGACTATCGCTTCAGGCAAAGATTTGCGGGCAATTTCCGCGCGAGGAAGCAAGACCCATTTTCCATGCAGGTCACCCAAACTAGGAAGGATGGCTTCGGCGACGTATTCTTCGGGGACGAAATCAGGTTCAATATTATATTTGCGTAAAGCCTCGGTGGTTTTAGGTCCGATGGCGACGACCTTAATTCCCTCACCCTGTCCTCTCCCAAAGGAAGAGGGGGATTGCTTCGCAATGACATCGAAAACAACATCCACCGCATTGACCGATGTGAAGACGACCCAATCGTATTTCGCCAGGTTTTTCATTGCCTGATCGAGTTCGGGGTTATTTTTAATTGGACGGATTTCGATCACAGGAAAATAAATTGGCTCGAAACCTGCCGTTTTCAAGGCCTCGCCAAAAGTTTCGGATTGAGCGCGGGGGCGGGTTATCAGTACTTTCATAGTTAACGGTGAGAAGTAATCAGTAATTAGTGAATGGTAATCAGTTTTAAAATGTCGCCCGCGCCTTGCGCGATGGCTTGTTGAGCAAGTTCATTTCCAAGTTGCGACGCGTCTACGCCTTGACCCGTGAGTTTGACAGCCTTCTTTCCATCCTCCGAAATCACCAACCCCGTCAAACTGATCACTGATAACTGATCACTAATTACCGCATACGCCGCTACAGGCACAGAACATCCGCCGCCGAGTCCGCTGAGGAAGGCGCGTTCGGCAGTGACACATTTGCGGGTGGAGTCATCTTCCAGTGCGGCGAGCAGGCTTGGAGTAGTCTGATCGTCGGCGCGGCATTGAATCGCGAGCGCGCCTTGTCCAGGTGCAGGCAACATTAAGTCCAATGGTATCCATTCCGTCACATGTTGATCCAAATCCAAACGAGTCAATCCTGCGCCCGCGAGAATGATCGCATCATATTGACCATCCAATGCTTTTCGCAAACGGGTGTCTATGTTGCCGCGCAGGGATTCTGTTTTAATGTCTGGGCGTAAGGAAAGGATCTGGGAAGCGCGGCGCAGGCTTGAGGTCCCAATGGAAGCGTTTGTGGGTAAAGTGGTAAGTGTGTAACCGCGCGCAGAGATCAAAGCGTCACGCACTTCTGCGCGGGCGGGAATACATCCAATGGTGAGACCAACAGGATTTTCAACGGGTAAATCTTTGAGCGAATGAACCGCGCAATGAACGCGTCCATTGAGTAATTCACTTTCGAGTTCCTGGGTGAACAAACCCTTGCCGCCGATTTCGGGCAAAGGCTTATCGAGAATTTTATCGCCTTGCGTGATGATGACTTTTTCTTCGCAAACAAGGCCAGGGTGAGCTTTTTGTAAAGCGGCGATAACCCATTGAGTCTGCCGGCGGGCAAGAGCGGAAGGACGGGTGGCGAAGGTAAGTTTCATGGTTGAATGGTTTTATAATTCGAGGGCATTGTAGTTTGTTATTCCGAGGCAGTTGGGATGGGAGCGGTATTCCCGGAAAAATTGCATAACCCTTCGTCTTTATGCAACCCGAATAATGTGCGGGCAACAGTGGCGTATTCAGGGGCATGAGGACAAGCTGCTTCAGCGCGCAGACGATGAGTTGGCGTCTGCAATATTTTTTTGACCAGCGCCTGAGACATGGCTATAATGCGGGCGCGCTCGGCTTTGGTTAAATCAGGAAGGCGGCGAAAGGTTTTATCCAATTCCGCCTGGCGAATGGTTTCAGCTTGTTGGTGAATGTCTGCGATGATGGGCAGCATTTCCAATGATTTAAGATAGTCTTCAAACTTTGTGAGTTCTTCTTCAAGAATGGTTTTGACTTGCGGTATTTCTGCCATGCGTTCAGCCAGGGAGTGTTCAAGTTGAGCGTTCAGGCTGTCCATATCGTAGAGCCGCACATGAGGAATATTGGCTGTTTCAGGATCAATGTCGCGCGGTACGGCAATGTCAATCAAAACCAGCGGACGCTCGGCGCGTTGTGTCATTGCATCCTTCACCATTTCATGTGAGATGAGGGTATGCGGCGCGCCTGTGGACGCAATCAGAATGTCCGCAGAAGTCAGCGCGGTATTGAGATTCTCAAAGGTGGCGGCTTGTGCGTCCCAGCGTAGTGCGAGGGCGCGGGCACGTTCCAAAGTACGGGTGACAACTAAAATGCGATTCGCGCCGCGCTTACGCAAGGCTTCCACTGCCAGTTCCGCCATTTCACCCGCGCCGAGAATGACGATCTGCGCATCAGCAATATGGTGAACGACTCGTTCCGATAAAGATGCGGCCAGGGATGAAACCGAAGCAGGATTGCGGCTGATGGCTGTTTCAGTGCGGGCGCGTTTGCCCGCATGGATGGCAGACTGGAAGAGTCGGTTAAGCAAAGGTCCCGCTGTGTTTTGTCCGCGTGCCAGTTCGAGCGCTCGCGTGACCTGTCCAAGAATTTGTGGTTCGCCCACCACGAGAGAATCCAGCCCCGCGGCAATGTTGAAGAGATGACGCGCTGCATCCACATCCTTGTGATGATAGAGATGTGGAGTAAATTCATCGCGGTTAATGTCCCGTGTCTCTGATAAAAAAATCTCCAGTTCAGAAAAAATTTCCTGTTCCTGACTGGAGACCGCGTAGATCTCAATCCGATTACAAGTGGAAAGGATGACCATCTCCGCCATATTGCCGGATAAATGTCCGCAACTCAGGCGGGAGAGTGAAGCGCGGATCTGTTCTTCGCCAAAATTAATACGTTCCCGAAGGTTGAGAGGTGCAGATGTATGACTGAGACCGATGGACAGAATGTGCATGGCTGCTTTGTTTTTCCTTCGCGTTACTATAACAACAAAGCAAACAATGACACACTGAGAATTGATCAGCTTTAGGTTAGGAGAAAATAAAATTGATTAAGAGTTTGCTTATTTATAAAACGAATGTCATGCTCAAAGAAGGTGTTCATCACATCATGATGTTCCGGCGACCGCAGGTGCAGAACCTCCGCCAGATGCGTTGATTGGATATTTTCACTTCCCGCTAAATCTGCAATGGTGCGTGCCAATTTCGTGATGCAATGACATGGTGCTGTGCATAGGCATGCGGGGATAACTGCAATTGACTCACGCACAGCGCCATGTGCACAGCACGGATGCCGCCTCCCGCATCAAACTCTGACCTTCGGCCTGTAAGTGACAAAATTGCAAAATCTCCCTGATGCGCATGTCGGCATTGCAGATGATTTCGGTGGAAGAATTCTATTCGAACTTCGGGGGTCGGGATTAATGAATCGGGATTGTTGGATATTTCTAGCTACTTGCCCCCTTGCACGAATGGACTCGGATGTTTCGCTTACTTTATTCTCGCTTAGTTTTTCATAATCCACTTGCCAGATTTCGATACGGCACGCCGTGTCAATCCGGTTAATTAGGGGGCCTGAGATTCGCTTTTGATATTTGGTCAACAGCAGGCGCACACGTACATGCTTTTTGTGCGTCTCAAAAATGACCGCAGGGGCAGGGACACACAGATTCCCGCCGGGAGTATGGGACTTTCAGACATATTTCTCCTTTTCACTTAAGATATAAACAGCTGACCTTGAGATATTATCTCTAAACCAGTACCCAATTAGTCCGCACCTGCGCGTTAACACAGCCCCTGCTCATCACATGATCCGATAACTACCACCAAGATACTATCTTCCATACTAATAAATTGTGCAATGCAAAACGCGAACAGATGCGTACTGCATCATCAGTGAAAAAATTTTCAACGAACGGTATCTTATACGCCGAGCAATGACTTTGCCATATTGACCGCGCGGCTTGCATCGGTCGAAAAACCATCAGCTTCGATTTGTTGAGCATAAGCCTCAGTGACAGGCGCGCCGCCCACAATTACTTTAATGTTGTTGCGCAATCCCGCGGCTGTCAGTGCATCAAGGGTTGTTTTCATGGATGGCATGGTGGTGGTGAGCAAGGCAGACATGGCAATAATATCCGGTTTGACATTCGTTGCCACTTTAACAAACTCCTCGGCAGGGACATCCACACCCAGATCAATAATCTCAAACCCTGCACCTTCCAGCATCAACGCGACCAGGTTCTTTCCAATATCATGCAGGTCCCCTTTGACAGTGCCGATCACAACCTTGCCGCTAGATTTCCTGTCTGTTTGTTGCAAATGAGGCTTCAAGATTGCCATCCCACTCTGCATGGCGCGCGCAGCGATCAACATCTCAGGCACATAGTACTCGCCCTCTTCAAATCTGCACCCCACCTCGCGCATCGCCGCGATCATACCATCGTTCAAAATGACTATTGGATCCAGTTTGGCATTCAACGCGGCCTGTAAATTAGTCTTTACATCTTCAAAGTCTCCCTCCAATATCGCATCGAATAGTTTCTTCAATACCTCTTCCATCTTCATCTCCTTATGATGATTTCAAACGAATTCCAGTGCCATCCGAATTGAATTGTTCAATGGTCTGCGCGGACAGTGGATGAGTTGACAGACTCGCCAATAAATCAAATGGGACGGTGATATGCTGCGCGCCTGCCAGGAAAGCATCCACCGCCTCTTTCGTGGACTTCAAGCTGGCCGCCAGTATCTCGGTCTGACTCCCGGCGAGGACTTTTGCCAGTTCCCACACCAGGCCCAACCCATCGCCCAGTTGTTTAGTCGCACGATTGACATATACAGCGACATATCTTGCTCCCGCCTCACGCGCTATCAAAGCTTGGGCGGGATCAAAGATGGCGGTCACACAACATGAAAATTCATTCGCATGTTTCGCGACGAAACGAAATCCATTTTCCGTCGGTGCGATCTTGAGTATCAATCCTGCTTTGACGATCTGACTGGCTTTGCACACCTCAACCATCATTTCTTCCAGGTCTCGTGAAACAAGCTGGTAATAAACCTGGTGAAACTCAAGTTCAGCCAGCCCCTTCAAAACAACTTCAGGTTCAACGCCAGCCTTCGCCAGCAGGGATGGATTGGTAGTTACGCCATGTACCCACCCAAGATTCTTCGCCTGACGCGCTTCATCGAGCTTTGCCGAATCCAGAAAAATTGCCATACTACCTACAATGAGGTCAGGATCCCCTGCATATAATTTTCGATTTCCGCGGCTGTGCCAAAGGACATGGCTTGGCTGGCGATCTCGCGCGCTTTTTCATCCGTCAATTTTCCGATCAGATGCTTGGCTTCTGGGATGGCACGCGGATTCATGCTGAACTCGTCCAATCCAAAACCAAGCAGGATCGGGATGGCTTTTGTCATGCCAGCCAGCTCGCCGCACATGCCCACCCATTTCCCCTTCGCGTGACCTGCATCAATTGCCTGCCTGATGAGACGTAACACGGCAGGATGCAGAGGTTGAAAAAGGGCAGATACTTTCGCATTGCCGCGATCCACGGCTATAGTGTATTGAGTTAAGTCATTTGTGCCGAGACTGAAGAAATCAGAATCTTCAGCAAGCACATCCACCAACATGGCCGCGGCGGGAGTCTCGACCATAATCCCTACGGGGACGTCAACGGCAAATTCAATGGAAGCAAGTTCAAGGTCCCGTTTGACCGCTTTAACGATTTCACGCGCGCGCCGCAGTTCATCCAAATCCGAAACCATGGGGAACATGATGCGGGCATGATGTCCCACTGCCGCGCGTAAAATGGCGCGCAATTGGGTCTTGAACAGTTCCGGCTCATCCAGGCTGATACGGATCGCGCGCCAGCCCAGGAATGGATTCATCTCTTCGGGAAAAGGCAAATAGGATGGCGGTTTATCCCCGCCGATATCGAGCGTGCGGACGATCACAGGGCGACCGGACATCCCTTCAAATATCTCGCGATAAATGCGATATTGTTTCTCCTCGCTGGGAGGCTGTGTATCTTCGAGATAGAGGAATTCCGTGCGGAGCAAGCCGATGCCCTCGGCGCCATGTTCCATTGCCTCGCGAGCAGATGCTGCCTCACCAACGTTCGCGGCGACTTCCACACGGCGGCCATTTGCAGTATGTGCATTTTTATCCGCGGCAGCTTTAAGGCTTTGCAAATGTGACTCGCGTTGTATTTGGGTCCGTTTGTATCGTGTGATGGTTTCATCATCAGGCATAACGATCATTTCACCTGTGCGCCCATCCATCACAATTGGCAAGCCGCTGAAAACCTTTTCAAACAGACCATTTCCCATGCCCACGATTGCAGGCAGTCCAAGTGTCCGCGCAAGGATTGCACTATGTGAGGTTAAACCACCTTGAGCTGTAATAAACCCAAGTGTGAGTTTGGGGTCAAGGCTGGCAGTATCAGAAGGTGTTAGATCTTCGGCAACGATAATGGAGGGTTCCGTGACCGCGCTTAAGACAGTATCTGGCAAACCAAGCAGGATGCGCAGGATGCGGCGGCCAACATCCTTCACATCCAGGGCGCGTGCGGCAAAGAGTTCATCATTCATGCCCGCCAACAGGCTGGCGAGTCCTTCAGTCGCTTTGACCAATGCCTCCTCAACGGTTTGTCCTACCTTCACCTCAGCACGGACTTTCTCTTCGAGCGCGGGATCGGACAACATCTCTTGATGAGCTTCAAAAATGGAGGCTTCCTCTTTGCCCGCCCTTTTCTCAATGGCTTCATACAAGCCTCGCAATTCAATGCGGGCACGTTTCCGCGCCGTATCAAAGCGGGCCATCTCTTCATCTACTGTGCCAGCGGCGCAAACAGGGATGGTCATTTCTGTTGGAATATAGCAAAAGGTGGGGCCGATCGCAATTCCATCGCTTGCGGGAATACCTTTAAAAGTTTTTTCTGGCATGGGTTCCATCATCTCTTTGCAACGAGCTAAGCCTCGCCAAAATTATTTTCGATAAGCGATTTCAACGCGTCCAGGGCCAAATCAGCATCTATACCATCGGTCTGGATGAGAACCTCGTGATCCTTTATTACGCCCAATGTCAAGACCATGATGATGCTTTTTGCATCCACGAAATCGCCTGTCGCCGTCAAATTCTTCACCTTGATCTTTGATTGAAATTTATTGGCGGTTTGAACAAACAATGCAGCAGGACGTGCATGCAAACCTATTTTATGTTTTACTTGAATCGCTGCTTCAGCCATGAGGATCTATTTACTCCTTGAGGATGTCTTTCTAAAATAAAAGCAGGCTCGGGGATTTGAGCCCTGCCACAAGGTCGGAAAGGAATCGAGCCGCAATAACTCCGTCAATCACACGATGGTCCGCAGAGAGCGTCAGCGACAGCATGGGGTGGACTTCCACACGATCCTGATCATCCACAACGATCGGGCGCCTCACCACACTTCCAACCGCAAGGATCGCGCTTTCAGGCGGATTGATGACAGCTCTGAATTGCCGAATGCCGAACATGCCTAAATTGGATATGGTGAATGTTCCTCCTTGGACATCTTCGAGTTTGAGTTTGTTCTCGCGCGCTTTATCAGCCAGCTCGCTCAAGCGCATGTTGATCTCATTGACGCCCAGACGGTCAACGCCTTTGAGAACGGGAACAACCAAACCTTGTGGAACTGCCGTGGCAACGCCGATGTTCACATCTTTCCAGAGCGAAATTGAATCGCCATTGAAGGAGGCGTTGATATATGGGTTGCGGACCAATGCCCATGCCACAACCTTGATCATCAAAGCTGTGATCGTGATGCGGGGTTGGCCTAATTTTTCCGCCTGTACATTGAAGCGCTTTCTGGTGTTTTCAATTTCGGTCATATCCACATCAACGGTCAGGGCGATATGCGGTGACTCTTGAAAACTTTTTTGCATTCGCTCGGCAATCGTACGGCGGATACTGCTAAGTGGAACGACCTCCGCCTCCCGGCCATTGATCGTTGTTACTGATGATGGGACTAAATTGGCTTTTGCCAACACATCAGCAGACCGAACGCGTCCACGCGGGCCAGAGCCTGCCACCGCTTCGAGAGGGATACCTGTCTCCAGCGATATTCGGCGCGCGGCGGGCGTCGCTGGGAGCGTGACACGGGCGGCTGGTTTCTTTTGTTCTTCAATATAGTGTTGTACGTCTTCACGCGTGATCTTGTCCCCTGAAGCAAGCACCTTGGACAGATCAACGCCTTCCTCTTTTGCCATGCGCAGCGCAACAGGTGTGGCATTCACTGAAGCGGCTTGAGCGGCGACAGTGGTTTGCAAAACGGGAGCAGCCTCAGGCTTGGAAGGAAGCGTTGGCGAATCCGCTTTGGACAGGTCGGCAATCGATTCACCTTCCTTCAAAATATAGGCGATCACTTTCGTAACAGGGACAACATCGCCATCTTTATATAGAATTCCCGCCAGAATTCCAGAAGCAGGCGCGGGAACGTCGATCGCAACTTTTTCAGTTTCGACAGTTAGGACGGTTTCATCGAATTTTACAAGGTCACCCTCTTTTTTAGACCATGAAATGATGGTGGCTTTTTCCTGGTCCATATCGAACTTGGGCATAATGAATGGGACTGGCATGTTATATCTTTCCTTCCACCAGTGCGCGGATTTCCTGTTCGATATCTGCTTCCTGCGGAATGGCAAATTTTTCGAGACCACGATTGTAAGGAATGGGAATATCTTTCCCGCCGAGACGCCGCACGGGCGCGTCAATGTAATCGAAGGCCGGACTGCCAACTACACAGGCGATGACCTCTCCTGCCCAGCCGCCTGTCAGGCAGGCTTCATGCACGACGAGCAGGCGGCCGGTGCGCGCAACAGAATTGATGATGGTCTCTGTATCAAAAGGCAACAGCGTGCGCGGGTCGATCACTTCCACTTCGATGCCATCCTTGGAAAGTTTTTCTGCAACATTGAGTGTCTTCATGACCATGATGTTATTGGCAACTACTGTAATATCGCGGCCCGCGCGCTTGATCTCGGCAACACCGATCGGGATGGTGTAATCGCCTTCGGGCACTTCGCCTTTTGTTTTGTAAAGAACCTTGTGTTCAACAAAACAAACCGGGTTCGGATCGCGGATGGATGCGAGCATCAATCCCTTTGCATCGTACGGCGTTGATGGATTAACAACCTTCAAACCAGGAAAATGCATCAGGACACTTTCAAGCGATTGTGAATGCTGGGAAGCCGCACCGGAGCCAGAACCACCCGGCATGCGGATGACGATCGGAACTGTCGTACGCCCGCCGAACATGAAGTGCATCTTGGCCGCTTGATTGGCGATTTGATCGAGCGCCAGCGTGACGAAATCCATGAACATGATCTCGGCTACAGGACGCATTCCGAGCAAAGATGCGCCTATCGCTGTAGCGACAATTGTCGCCTCCGAAATGGGCGTTTCGCGTACGCGCTCGGGACCAAATTCATCCAACATGTCATGAGTTAATCCAAACGCGCCGCCATAACGACCAATGTCTTCCCCCAGCAGAAAGACGCGTTCATCCCGTTTCATCTCCTGCCATAATGCCTGGCGAATGGCTTCAAGATAGGATATCTCAGGCATAAACAAACTCCATCAAGGTGGATATATCGGGTTCGGGGGATGCTTCGGCGAATTCCACGGCTTTGAGGATGACTTGTTCAGCCTGCCCACCAATTTCCTGCGCCTGGCTTTCATCCAAAATTTCAGACTGTAGTAAATGCTTGGTAAAGCGCATGATGGGATCGCGGTTTTGCTTCCAATCATTGATCTCTTCCTTTGAGCGATATAGATTGCGGTCGCTCTTGGAGTGGCCAAAATATCGGTATGTGATTGCCTCAACGAAATAGGGTCCCTTGCCTGAGCGGACATGGTCAGCGGCGATCTTCATCGCGTCGTAAACTTCGACCACCTCATTGCCATCCACGCACGCCCAGGGAATTCCATAGGCTTCAGCGCGTTGAGCGATCGGCAGTTTCGCAGTCGCGCGTTCCACATCCATGGACATGCCGTACTTATTATTCTCACAAATATAGAGAACAGGCAGTTTCCACAATGCGACCATATTCATGGCTTCATGGAAGACGCCTTCATTGGCTGCCCCGTCACCGAAGATGCAAATACAAATCTCTTTCCGTTTTTGCATTTGAAGTGCAAGCCCCACGCCGACCGCTTGAGGAATTCCCCCGCCCACAATTCCATTCGCGCCCAGATTGTTGGACTGAAAATCAGCAATGTGCATCGAACCTCCGCGGCCGCGGTTGTAACCCGTATCTTTGCCAAGGAATTCCGCCATCATCAAATTGATGTCTGCGCCCTTGGCAATGAAATGTCCGTGGCCGCGATGATGATTGATCAGATAATCGTCGGGACGGACCGCCAGGCTGATGCCTGCCGCCACCGCCTCCTGCCCGGCTGAAAGATGCATCGTCCCATGGACTTTTCCCGCCGCATACAGCTTATCTGCCATATACTCAAAGTGACGGACCGTGCACATTGTCCGATATAAACCGATCAGGTTTTTATCGGATAACCCCAACCGCTTCACGCGCTCCTCAAACTGCTCGCGTGTACCGATATCTTTCTCTTTTATTTTTCCTTTGTCTTTGGACATCGAGACCCTCTTTTATTTTGTTTCTGCCAGTTCAAGCACCTTTTTGGCAGTCAGACTGTCAATCACCAATACATTCACATATTTGCTTCGCAGAGCACCTAAAATGGCTTCTGTTTTCCCTTCGCCGCCTGCCACTCCCAGACGCATCGGAATGGACAACAGATCCTGCCTGCGGATGGAGACCAGACGTTCGCAAAAATCATCACAGGCGGGCTGGCCATTTATATCAAAGTGCAACCCACAAACATCACCAATGGCCCCTGCTTTCCGCAATTCATCAAGTTCGCGGCGGGTTACGTAACCTGCAAGATAAAAACTTGAATAATCGGGTGATGTCGTACCGATCCCCAATAATGCGAGATCTGTTTTCTTCCCCACGCTGATGGTTTCTCTAACACTTTTTGTCTCTAAAAGGGATTTTGCGATTTCAGGACTCTGGCAAAGATAAGGCGCATTTAGATAGTACGCCTCTCCACCAAGTTTCTCGGTGATACGCGCCACCAGGTCGTGGCCGTCGTATTCCATATTATGGGCGCCCATCGCTCCGACCAATTGCACCACTTTGACAGGCATTGGTTCTGTCGCTTCGAACGCGTCTACTGTCGCGCTGATGGATGTGCCCCACGCCAATCCCAGGGTTTTTTGATGCGCGAGATGGCGAGCGAGCATCTGCGCGCCTGCATTCCCAAGGGTGCGGGTGAGTCTCTCGCCATTGCGATGGTTGCTAACCACCACAAAAGCATCCTTGAGGCCAAATTTCTCTTTAAGCGCACTTTCAAGTTCGGAATCAGATTGAAGCGGACGCTGGATGCGAATTTCCACAATGCCGCTTTCACGCGCCTCGGTCAGAATGCGCGAGACCATCGAGCGCGTTACGCCAATGGCTTTGGCGATCTCGGCCTGATTCTGTTCTTCGAGATAATACATCTCTGCCACATCGGCTAATAAACCAACACGATCCTGTAAAGGTTTTTTTTCCAACTTGGTCTCCAACAATAAAATTATTGAGCCATCACGCGCGGCAACACTAGTGCAACTGCCTTTAGGAATAGGTCGAGCTCCTCCTGGGTCGTCGGCATACCCAGCGAGATCCGCAGCGTCGACTCGATTTGCTCCTGGGACAACTTCATCGCAGTCAGCACATGCGATGGCTCAATGGTTTTTGAATTACAAGCAGAACCCAATGAGACAGCGAATCCTTCAGCATTCAGGCGGATGAGCATCATTTCCGCGTCAACGCCAACAAAACTGACGGATAGAATATGTGCTGCGGTCTTTTCCTCCAGCCCATTCACGATCACAACCGGACCGATGGCCTGTAAACCATTAACCAAATATTTCCTTAATCCCATCAGGCGGTCGCGCTCATCCGCCCGATGTTGGCGGACCAGATTCATTGCCGCGCCCAAGCCGACAATACCGGGAACATTTTCGGTTCCCGCGCGCAACGAGTGTTCCTGCGGCCCGCCAAGGATCATCGGTGAAAGATCAATGCCCGACCGTATGTATACGGCGCCAATACCCTTTGGTCCGTAAACCTTGTGCGCGGAGAGTGAGAGCAGGTCCACTTTCAGATCGTTCACATTTACATCGAACAAACCAATCGCTTGGACAGCGTCTGTATGAAATTTGATATTATTCTCACGGGCGATCCTGCCAATTTCAGCGATCGGCTGGACCGATCCGACTTCGTTATTGACATACATGATGGAGATTAATTTCGTCTCAGGGCGAATCGCGCGCCGCACATCTTCTGGGTTTACGAGCCCATTTTCGTTTACAGGAACATATGTTACCGAGTAACCTTCACGTTCCAGTTGTGCCGCAGTATGCAGAATGGCGTGGTGTTCAATTGAGGATGTGATGAGATGAGCTTTATTTGGCGGAAACAGACGCAAACTCCCAAAAAGTGCAAGGTTGTCCGCCTCCGTTGCCCCACTGGTAAAGATGATCTCGTTCGGGTGGCAGCCGATCCCCTCTGCCACATCCATACGAGCCTGGGTCATGAGCTGCTTCGAATCCTTTCCCGCCCAGTGCATACTGGATGGGTTGCCAAAATCCCAATCGAGAGCACGTGATATCTTTTCACGCACGCTTGAATGAACCGGTGTCGTTGCACAATAATCGAAATAAATTCGAGAACTCATAAAAACTCCAATAATAAAACCTGCAACACGTGCTGACCACCTACGCGATGTAATCGGCCTGCACCTGCCGCAGAATTTTTTCGATCGTCGCGGGATGGTTGGGATCTCCGATCAAGGGCTTAATATTAATAACCGGACATCCTGCATCTGCCTCGGTAACAGCTGGAAGGAGTTGCAGGATAAGGTTGGAACGGGGCGGAAAACCATATCCTCCATCAACCCCGTATGTGGTAATCCGGCAATTGATGCCGGACTCTTCAAACAGGGTTGAAAGCTGTTCCGCCACGATCATCATACGATTACTGCAATGTCCACCAACCACACATATCTTGTATATTGACATAGCAACCTCGTGATCATCCATTAGATGAGGTTGGCTTCTACCCCATTTTAGAGTAGAAGCCAACCTTAATATATAGTTGTAATGACTAGCCGAACAATCCGAAGAGCTTCTGGATGAAGAAGCCGAGGATGTCACCGCCCATGTCCCAGCTCCCTAATTTCAGGCCCTGTCCGATTTGATCACCATACTGGCCCATCATCTTGAAGGCCTCTGTATGAGCGTCAACAGTCAATGTTGAGAAGTACATGAAAGGGATCGCATAGAGCAGAAGCACGATCACGGTCTTGACCACGTTGCCTTTTGTGTAAGGCACCACCGCGCCAGCCCAGAAGGGAACCACAGCCAGTGAGGCAATGGGCAGCATTTGTACGCCGGGCATGATCGCCGCAACCAATACAAGCAGCGGGAACAGGATGACAGATGAAGCCATCACAGCCGGATGTCCAAGCAGAACAGCGCAGTCCACAGCGACGTAAATCTCGCGCCCTTTGAAGCGTTCCCGCATATACTGGACGATGGACATCGTGATCGGTACGATGCCTTCGGCGATGATCGAGACCATGCGGGGCAGGATCATCATCATGACCGCAACGTTCATGCCCAAACCAAGGATCTTGGTAATGCCCAGATCACCTGTGCCGGTGCCGTATGCGAAGATGCCGATGATGGCACCCAGTATGAAACCGAGGACGCCGGGTTCACCCACCAACCCGAAGCGATTCTTGATACCTTCGGGGGATGCATCCCAATCCTTTAGACCAGGAATGCGATCCAACAGCCAGACAACCGGCATCGCAAACAAGCTGGCTTGTACAGTTGTACCGCAGGGTACACCGATACCCGGCATGTCATTGAATTCCTGATATTTCTTGGCTGTCATATCACTCATCAGGCTGCCTGCCACCAGGTACAAGACGCCAGCCAGGATGCCAAGAAAAACGTTACCACCCGTCAGCGCCCAGACGAAACCGGCGAGAGCAGAACCATGCCAGTAGGACCAGACATCGGTCCAGAGCGTCTTTGTCAGCCTGAGCACAAGCATCAGGATATTGACCACCAGGATCGACACGATCAAGCCAGCCACACCCGGCCAACCCCAGGCAATGCCCGCATCGGCCCAGTTGACATCAACAATTGTCTTGGCCAATCCAAAACGAGTGGCCATTTCAGCTACAGCCGGCTGTAAGGCGCCGATGATCACATTGACCACCAGGAATAAACCCGCCAATCCCACGCCGGTGGTGATACCACCGCGGACAGCTTTCTGCCAGCCTACACGGAAAACCAGGCCGAGAAGGATTAGGACGATCATTACGATCAACGACGAACCGAGGCCAAGAAACCAACCAACAGCAGTAGATAGGAATCCCATTTTACATTCTCCTTTTGTGAATTTGATTAGGATCAGGTGATCCAGATTAAACTTTCTTGATTACTTCGACGATCTTATCTAATAGCTCATCCTTTTCCTGTTTTGAGCCGATTAGAAAGGGCATGCCTTGGAAAACGGGCACGTTAAAGGTGCGGAAGATTTTCATCATGGAGACAACCATGATCAGATCCGTACGGCCAAGAAAGCCATCAATGTCAGCCATCAAAATCCGTTTGACTTCGACATCCGAAAACCCTTCCTGGGCCACACGCTCTTTTATGGAATCTTCAGCCATTGTCGATGTATTAATGCCGGCACCACATGCAACTACAATCAATTTACCCATATGTAAGTTTTGCCTCCTTCCACACAAGATAGTCGACCATCGGGGTGAACAAGTAGAAACATCTCCAGTAGCCTTCCTCCTTCTCGAAAACAGTCCAACATCTGTGTCCTTAACTCAGGCGAAGCTCACGCCTCAGCCAGGATGCCACCGCCTGCAGAGTAGCCTGGTCTCGCAGTTCAACTAATTTTTCAGGCTGACCAAATAACACAGCCAGATTTCTTAATGTTTGGATTTGCTCCTCGGGGTTGCGGTTTGCAAGCATAAAGACCAGCATCACATCCAGCCCTTCATCGGGGTCAGCCATATTTTGAAATTTTACCGGCTGATGCATCACCGCCACTCCCAGCGCGGAGCGGTTAACTCCCTCGGCATCCGCGTGCGGGAAGGCAATGCAAAACGGTTTGGTCGGCAGTCCCGTTGGATGAACCATTTCACGCGCCAGGGTCTGCGCTCCATATTCCGCGGAAACCAATCCCTGTGCGTGCATATGGCCTGCCAAAAGACCGATCACTTCTTGTGCATCCTTTGCCTGCAGATCAAATGCGATCAACGACTCGTTGAATTCCAGCACAACTACTCTCCTATGATTTTCTCTGACCGTATCGGTTGTGGTAATAATCAAATGAAGCATGCGCTTGTTCGTCAGTCAAAGGTACAGGTACGCTGATTGTTCGCGCGATCGAATACGTCCGAGCGGCTTCTTCCAATGTTACAGCACGTTCGAGAGCCTGTTCAAGCGTTTTACCAACAGTGATTGGTCCGTGGTTGCCAAGTAGAACGGCATAACCATTGCCCATTACTTCAACTGGTAAGGTTGGGAAGTCAGGATCCTCCACGCTCAAGTAACGTGTCACAGGCACAGGCTGACCAAACCAGTCTGCCATGGTCTCGGTAATGACCGGGATCGGTTGAAGCACAACAGAAAATGCGGTCGCATACGGTGAGTGCGTATGGACGACTGCGTGCAGTTCAGGTCGGGCGCGCATGAAGCCTGTCCAAAGGTTGAGCGCCACGGATGGACGATATTTCCCTTCGACCAGATTCATATCCATATCGGTAACAATTACATCGTCCGGTGTGAGGCGTTCGTAATCCAGCCCGCTGGGCGTGACGACCACATATCCGGTTTGCGGATCGCGCGCGCAGACCGTACCTCCAGCCATCCACACGAGGTTGTATTTTGGCAGGAGAAGCGCCGTTTGGAGAACGTGAGCACGCAATTCTTCGAGGATCATGGTTTCAATGGATACCTTCCAAGTTCATGCCCGGCTTCAAAAAAGGCAAGCATGTTTTCGAGCGGAATATCGTTGCTGAAATTATGAGCTGGCGCAAGAATATAACCGCCGCCTTCACCCATCTGTTCGATCCGCAGACGGACTTCCCGGCGCACATCTTCGATCGTGCCATTATTGAGAACGGCCTTCACATCCACGCCGCCCTGGAAAGTGAGATCCTTGCCGAAATCGCGTTTCAATTCAACAGGATCCATCCCGCGCAGGTGACCTTCAATGGGATTAAGAATATCGAAGCCGGTGTCGATCAGGTCAGGGATGAACTTGCGGATCGCGCCATCATTGTGTAGAAGCACTTTTGCTTGCGGCGCTTTCTTCTTGATCATTTCGATTGATTTTTTATAGCGGGGCTTAAGGAATTTTGTGTACACTGCGGGATTGAACATGGGTCCGGCGTTCGTACCATAATCATCAGCCATTTCGACAACCTGCACATAAGGACCCACCATGCTGAGAAATGCATCGTAGAAACCATCCAACACTTCCGCCAGCTTGCCAAGCAAGTGATCAAAGATGTGGGTATCTGCAATTGTCAAGAGCAGCGCATTTTCCATCCCGACGAGCGCACGCGTCATTTCCCACAGGTTTCCGTAAACGGGACGATGAGCAACAATCGCATAATTTGTATTGTGGTACAGATGCTGAATTTCTTCCTTCACCCCCTCCAACCGAACTGGGTCATACGGGTCGGGCCATGGATATTTCTCAATTTTCTCGATCGTCAGATCCTTGCCCAGTGGTGCACCGTGCAGATCGTAATAACCCGAAACCAGCCGATGGGTGATTCCCCACTCATCCACGAACTCTTTGAATTCTCCGATCATCGAGTTTGATACATAGTCCTGCGGCGGACGGATGTGGATGAAGCGGAAGTCCGTGCCAAGCTTGTCGAGAATCGGGTTGTAATCCGGTGTAGTGTAAAAACCCACCAATGTTCTGCGCGGCACATCCTGAACTCCAAAGTGGTCACGCAGCAAAACATATCTTTGCTCCGTCAGATGATTTGCAGAACCCCCCAGGGTGATCGGAACACGGTCCGGCTCTTTATGATTTAGGGCAGCACCGACACGTTCACGGGGTGTCAAGGTTTCTGGCATCGATCCGCTCCAGGAAAATCTAATTCACAAAAGTGAATTTAGTAACACATATGTGAATTATAGGGCGTTTGGATACTGTTTGTCAATAGGTCTTGGAAAGTCATGACAAATGTCATACGAGCTCACAAATCCGGTTTGATTACCATCTTGACCACCTTTCCGGTGATCATTTTTTTCAGGGCCAGTTCCACCTGCTCTAATGGGAGTTCTCCGTTCAGCATCGGTGCAACATTAATTTCACCCGACACAATCAGATCAAATGCCTCCCGCGCATCCTCAGCCGTTCCGCCATGCATATTGAGCAGTGCGATCTCTCCATAATGAACGCGGGCTGCATCGATCTCCACCTTTGTGCCGCCAGGCAAGCCGCCAAACCACAACACCCGCCCACCCCGGCGAACGACGTCTACAGAAGTTTCCCAGGTCTGTTTTGTGCCCGCACACTCAAAGACCACATCCGCACCATAACCATGGGTCAATTCGCGGACGGTGGTAATGGTATCCGCCTCTTTTGCGTTCACCAGATGAGTTGCACCGAGTTTTTTTGCCACATCCAATCGCGCTGGACTGTGACCGATTGCAATCACCTGGCTTGCTCCGGCGCGCAATGCCAATTGCAAAAACAAAAGACTGATCGGTCCCCCCGCACCGATGATTGCCACCGTTTCCCCCGGCTGGATCGCCACTTTATACCATCCATGCACCACTGTGGCCAATGGTTCGAGCAATGCCGCATGCGCGTAGGGAACATGAGCAGGGATCTCAAAAGTAGTCCGACGCACAATTGACGCGGGGATGATCATGTACTCCGCAAAAGCGCCAAAATTGTAAACAAGATTTGCACAAATATTTCCCTGTCCTTTTTTGCAGTAAAAACATTCCCCACATTCAGCGAAGACATTGGCCGTTACCCGCATCCCTTCATGAAATCGTTCCACACCTTCGCCAACTTTCACGATATCTCCCCCAAACTCGTGACCAAAAATAAACGGCGGCGGAAATTTCGGATGTCCACGGCGATATGTCTTCACGTCAGTGCCACAGGTTGTAGCTGCCCGAACTTTTATCAGAAGCTCACCAACTTTAGGCTCAGGGATCGGAACAGTGCTCAATTCAATTTTTTCCGGACCAAGATAAACCGCGGCGAGCATTTTCTTCGCCATCCTTCCTCCGACGACAATTGACAGAGTAGCGCATAATCGCTACAATTCACATATGTAATATTATACGTCACAAACGTGAATTGGAACAAATAAATGGTCAAACTACAACTGGCAGTGGATAGCCTTGATGGCGATGAAGCATTGAAACTTGCAGCATCTGTCGCACCCTATGCAGATATTCTTGAAGCAGGCACACCGCTCATAAAATCTGTGGGGATAAACATCGTCAGGAAATTAAAATCGGCACACCCGGAAAAGATTGTTCTCGCTGACTTAAAGTCAAGCGATGTTGGCGCCTACGAAGCCAACATGGCATTCACAGCCGGTGCGGACATCGTCACAACACAAGGTATCACGACCCTTGCAACTATCTGCGAGGTCCAGCGCGAAGCCGACAAATGGAAACGCCGTGCGGAAGTGGATATGACAGGCGTCAAAGATCCGATCGCGCGTGCGGAAGAAGTCCGGGCAGCGGGTGTGAGTCTTGTGCTTTTTCATCGCAGTATTGATGAAGAACTTACTCAGGGCGCATTATGGGATGAAAAAGCTGTAAACACGGTTCGCGAAATGTGCAGCCTCGGTCTCGACGTTGCCATTGCGGGTGGTATTAACTATGACATTCTCACACTATTGCGTGGCGTGCCCATTTATGGAATCGTAATTGGCCGCGGCATCACTGCGCAACCTGACCCCGCGCAAGCCGCAGAAAAAATCACTCGCCGTATTCGCCAGATCTGGCCCGCTTGAGATGATACACATCAGTGCATCCCTGCTTGCTGCTGATTATGCCCGCCTGGGCGACGAGGTGCAACGCGCCGAAAAAGCAGGAGTGGATTCTTTTCACTTCGACATGATGGATGGGCATTATGTGCCTAACTTCGCCTTTACCCCCAATCATCTAAAAAGCCTGCGCGCATATTCAGATCTTCCATTTCACGCGCATCTTGAACTTTCCAATCCAGACGATGTCTTATCCAAATTCCCTGGGTTACAAGCGGATATGATCATCGTCCAATGGAATACACTCACAGATCCAGCTCGAACCTTTGACAGGATATGTTCACAAAATATAAAAGTTGGATTGGGACTTACTCCTGACGAAACATTTAATGAGGCCGCGCGGTTCTTTCGGGATATTGACATGCTTCTGCTTCTGGGGGTTTATCCTGGCTTTGGCGGGCAAGCCATACAAGCAGGCATGCTTGAAAAGATCGCATCCGCGAGACTTTTGGCAGATCAACCAGATCATCGATTCACAATCGCGGTAGATGGTGGAGTCAAACCTGGGAATGCCGCCAGCCTCGTGGAAGCAGGGGTGGATTATCTTATTATCGGAACAGCATTATTTCAATCGTTTGATATGGCGAAAACAATCAGATCAATTAGGGAATCATTTGCAAAGTCACCGCGCCGCTGACAGTTCGGATGGACAATATGCCGCCACCGGAACGAATCTCCCCATCGCATGTCCGGGTGGACGAATTAATATCGGGCAATACGCATGCCACGTTTCCACTCGTGGAACGGACCTGAAGACTCAAAGCTGAGTCCGGACTTAAATTAACGGAAACAGATCCATGGTCCGTTTCGAGGCGGACAGTGTCGCCTGTCCGGATCAATCCATTAAAGACAACATTTCCCATAATTGTTGAGATGGCTGTTTCTCCATATACATTTTGCACATTCAGTGCGCCATAATTTCCAACAATGCTGATATTTCCCGAACTCTCCCGAACAGTAATATTTCCGCGATTGGAGTACAAAGTTATCTTACCAGCCAGCTGTTCGATCGTTATTATCCCAGAGGTGGAATCAACTTCCAGGACACCCTCATAATCCTGGACAGATACAGAAGCGCTGTCTGTTTCAATTTTGACCTGTATTTGTTTCGGGACGCGGACTTCCAACCGAAGGGGGGGAATATCTGAAAAACCTTTCCGATGTGTAAAAGCCTTAATAGAAATTTGTTCTTCTGTGGATCTGACCTGGTACTCCAACTCATCCACGAACAACACCTGCCCTTTGACTTGTGCTTGTTGTCCCTCCGTTCCTAAAACGATCACTTCACCATGATCGACCTGAATGAGAATGGATTGCGAGTCTTCCACATCCAACACGCCAGATTCCAATTCAGTATATTTCGCTGGCGCCGGCATACATGCCGGAATAAAACATACAAACAGGATTAAGATCAGGGCACTCAATCGGTTCATAGGGCTGGGGTAATAACGATCATCATTTTAGCATTGATGCAGGAAAGAAACTGCCTGCATTTTCACGCAAAAGACTTTTATGTCATTCGCATCTAATAAAGATATGAATAATATCTGTACTCGAGCGAACTCCATTTGAGAGTCATTTTCATTATTGCATTCACACTATCCCTTGACGTAGGATAACTTTTCGCAGATGGAACCGTTCTTCACCTGGAATATATCGGCTCCTCGGACATGTCCTTTTTTTCCTGACCTGTCCACCCAATCGTATCTCCAGCGCATTATGCACCGAATACCAAAGCCAAAAATCTCCTCGATTTCGATGTGGGCATGGGGAGACTCGCGGAAGAAGTCCTGCCAAAACTGAGTTACCGCTTCCTTCCCCGAGTACACAGCGCCGTCCGGGGCTGGATCAGTGTTTTCGAAGACACAATCGTCGCTCATAAGCTGCATCATGCCTGCGACATCATGACGGTTGAAGGCCTCATTGAATTCAAGGACGATGCGGATCGCTGATTCTAACCGTGACATGCGGGTTGGACTCATGTAGATAACACCTCCTTTGCGGTTTATGCAAAAGCCGAATGAGAATGAATTGTCTCCAACACTTTGCTTTCATCTTGTTGGGCAAAATACAAATCCCAACGCAATTGCAAATTCATCCAAAAATCGGCGGACATATCGAAGAATTTTGCCAAACGCAAAGCCGTGCTTGGTGTTATGCCCCTGCGACCATTGACGATTTCATTGATGCGCTGATATGGAACATGAATATTATCAGCCAAGTCCCTTTGGCTGATTCCCATTGGGTCAAGAAACTCTTCCAAAAGCATTTCACCTGGATGAGTGGGTGTGCGATTTGTAGGAATACGAACCATAATTTATCTCCTGCTTGTATTTCTAGTGATAATCAACAATTTCAACTTGCTCGGCGGTCAGATCCTGCCATGACTCCATCTTTCGAGCCATCGTGTTTTTTGGCAAGAATGTTTCAGCGCGACTGATAGTAACTTGTCTCCTGAAACCTGAAACTTGAAAGCTGAAACTCATTCTTCCGCGTGCCATTCCCCTATTTTTCAATCGGGACTCCAATCAGTGTGCTCCACTCTGCCCATGATCCATCATACAACTTGACTTTAGGATAGCCAAGCAGATAGCTCAAGACAAACCAAGTATGATTGGATCGTCCGCCAACTATACAATACGAAATAACTTCCTTATCTGATGTAACACGGCTATTGGTATATAAGCTCTGTAGTTCTTCAGCTGACTTAAATGTTCCATCTTCCTTGAGCGTCATATCCCAAGGCACATTGATTGCTCCAGGAATATGACCACCACGCTGGCTGGCTTCTGCTGAATATTTCCACCCCTCCCACATTTGACCATGATATTCTTCTGGGGTGCGCACATCTACCAAGATGCGTTCCGGTTTGCCAATAGAATCGAGAACCCAGTCGCGCAACGCACGAATACTCCAATCAGGTTCTTTTATGGTGTAGACAGACCGCGTAATAATCGGTATCTCTGTTGTTAAGGGAAGACCCTCCGCAATCCACTTCTCTCGGTTTCCATTCATAACGCGCACATCGCTATGACCATAGATTTTCATAAGCCACAAGGCGAATGTGGCATACCCATGACGACGAGCACCATAAACGATGATAGTCGTATCATTTTCGATGCCCGAACGTGCCAGCAACTCTGCCATTCCATGTTGATCAGGCAAATCCTTGCGAACAGGATGTTGGAAGTCAGTACTCCATGCCCATCCCACCGCGCCTGGAATATGACCGGAATCGTAATCGCCCATGCCATAGCCCACTTCGACGATGCGGACTTTGGGCGCATTCAAGTGCTCGGCAACCCATTGCGTTTCCACAAGAACTTCAGGATGAGCATAATCTAGCATATTGACCTCCTTGAGAGTGAAATCTCACCTGAGATTAGCGGGCTAACGGTGTGCGTTACTGGCGCTGGGGCGGGCGTGGACTCTGCTTGGGAGAAGGAAAAACTCGAAGCCAGGAAAAGGCTTGAAAATGCCGCAGAATCCCCAGCGTCCAGTGCATGCTTTGTTGGGCGGTGCGCAAAGAACGCCAGCCGACATTAGTCCTTTGACCGTCCGCGAAGCGTGGCAATTTCCTTAAGCATTGCTGTGACACCTGTTCCCTTGAGAAAAAGAGTACCCAACTGAGGAATTCGGGTGAACATTATGGCAGGAGTTGGAATAGCAACCTCAGCAAGGTCTTTTTTGATGGCATTGACTACAGCTTGACCTGCCATCTCGGGGGGAGATGTCGGTGCTGATTTTGGTTTAGTTATTCCAACGTCTCTTAGTGCTTGTGCTGAGATGCCTGTGTCAGTGAACATGCCCGGCAGAATCGCAGAAGCGCTAACGCCAGTTCCTCTACATTCGGACCGTAAAGAAGAGGTAAAGTGTCCCAACCCTGCTTTGGATGTGGCATACATCACATCATACGGAAAGGGTATCTTTGCGGATAACGAGACGATATTGACAATATGTCCTCTTCTCCGTTGTAACATGCCTGGCAGTACCAATCGAGTCAAAATAATCGGAGCGGTTAGATTTACATACAACAATTGGTCAATACCATCTAGGCTTTCATTTTGGAAGAACGTGGTGCTATCCAGAGCAGAATTGTTCACAAGTACATCAATCGCCCCGAACTCAGCCTCCGCAGTCGAAACAAGAGTTTCTATGGCATTTCGGTCGGTCAGGTCGGTCGGAACAGCAATAACTCGCCCACCGAACGCTTTGATTTCTTTAGCAACATAGTCAAGACCATCCGCATTTCGGGCAACCAGAATTAAATTCATGCCTTCTTTTACCAAGGCTTTGGCGATATATACACCTACGCCCCTTGATGCACCCGTAACGATTGCGGTTTGATATTCTTTTATCATCTAAAATTTCTCCTTTGAATGTTTTTATAATCAATTAACAATATGCTTTGATAAGGAAGCCGCCCAACGGTTTGCGTTAGCCGCTGGTGGGCGGGACGCGATAATTTTCGGAAGCAGGATTCACTCCGAGCGTAGAAAATGCTTGTAAGTCGGGCAGAGTCCCACCAGTCGGCTGCACGCTTTGTTGGCACGCTTTTGACTTTAGAGCGATATTGTGAAATGACCATCAAAACTCATTGTGAAAGAACCACGACAAATTATGTCTCTTCCAACGAGCATTTGAAACGGACTTCCGCCATGAGGAGCGAACTCCATCACTTGCGTATTGCTCAATATAAATCCAGCATTCCCAAATGGCATAAGCAAATCCACTAAAAATACATTCACTGGAACTGAGTGCGTCGCTGATGTCATTGGACGCTTTCCAATTGGAATTAATCCAACTGCTTCGGCAACGGCTGGAGAAATACAGGTAAGTGTTGCCCCAGTATCTATAAGAGCAGGGAATGTTTTAATTTCGATATTCGGTGACGCTGGATTAAATGTATTGGCGGGGATTACACCAACATTAATAATTGCGCCTACATTCGGGTCAAACTTCCCGCTAAGACATGGCATAGGAGAAGTACCCCAAGTCTATCGGCGTTTCAACAACTTCCTGAATAGAAAAAACACCATCATCGAAAATTTTTTGACCAGCAATGTAGCAATCTCTGGCAGTGTCAAAAAACTCGATTATTTCTCCATTTCGCATGAGCGCAAATTTACCCCGATGTAAAACCAGTAGTTCTGGCAATCGTTTTTGAAATGCTTGATAGTTTATATCAACCTGACTATCTTTTTCTGACATAGCACACCTTCCATTTTATGTTTATTCAATACCATTATATGACAGAATCCGTTGACTTCGTTTTGCAAGGGGCGTGCCAACTAGTGCTTATACTGCCGTCTGCCGTATAATCGCTTATAGACGGTGGCTTGCCGCCTAAACGCCTAAATTCATTTAGCCTATTAGGCGGCAATAGGTTAAAATAATATTAAGTAGATTATACGCACTCACATGGGACAGGTCAACATGGAAAATCCTCCGCCAAAACTTCTCGATCAAGTCAGCAATGCCATCCGCACCAAACATTATTCTCTGCGTACCGAAAAAACCTACAAAGACTGGATTCGCCGCTACATCCTCTTTCACCACAAACGTCACCCAAAGGAAATGGGCGTCGAAGAAATCCAAGCGTTCATCTCGCACCTTGCCACTGAACGCCGCCTCTCTGCATCCTCCCAAAACCCTTGCACTGAGCCTGTCGAAGTGAGGCCCTGAGCGCCAGCCTCGCCGTCAAATCCCCCCTCGACTCATAACCACGAACCCACTAATTCTCTACTCCTCTAATCCTCATTCACCATTCTCCAATTACCAATCCCCATTCCCCAATTACCATTCACCATTCCCTAATCCCTATTCCTCTAATCTCCAACCACACCCCCAATGCCCAAATCCGATCAAGGCATAACCAAAGATAGATATATGCTCATTCCCCGTACAGCGATCTTCCTCCGGCGCGGGGATGAGTATTTATTGATTAAAGGCTCGCCCGCAAAAAGATTATGGGCCGGCAAATATAATGGAATTGGCGGCCATGTGGAACGCGGGGAGAACATCCTTTTTTCTGCGCAGCGTGAGCTGCTTGAAGAGACTGGTCTGCTCGCGGATTTGTGGCTGTGCGGCACAGTCATTGTGGATGGCGGGGAGGCGGGGAGTCG